>Ga0207814_100041_pt1 | contig 196912 bp, 216 predicted proteins | sample TtaePargueraPR_7_FD_187755 | JGI IMG/M metagenome (GOLD analysis project Ga0207814, IMG submission 187755) | Aerobic enrichment media microbial communities from Bioluminiscent Bay, La Parguera, Puerto Rico - Tt and P1 (2) (SPAdes) | ecosystem: Environmental > Aquatic > Marine > Unclassified ...
GCATGGGCCATGCCGGCGCCATCGTTTCGGGCGGCAAGGGCGATGCGGAAAGCAAGATCGCGGCGATGGAAGACGCCGGCATCCGCGTCTCCCCCAGCCCCAGCGAACTGGGCACCACGCTGGATGCACTGCTGAAGGAACTGGCGTAACCGCCAGGCTTTCCTCTCTTACGAGGTATCGACATGGGTAAAGAGCCGCACAACTTCCTTCCCGAACTGCCGTCGCAGGATGGCGCCCAGCCGGGGCCTTCGTGGGCCAATCCGCGCTGGCCGCTGGCCGACGACGGCGGCGACTGGGCGCAGGCGATGGACCCCACCGACATGCAGGTGGCGGTGAAGCAGGCGGCGGCCAAGGCCGGCAAGCCCACCGATGCCGCCAGCATCGAGGCAGCGGCGCGCGATTCCATCCAGGCAATGCTGCTGATCCGCCTGTACCGCGTGCGCGGCCACTTGGCGGCCAAGCTCGACCCGCTGGGCCTGTCGCACACCGAAGAGCCCGAAGAGCTGTCGCTGAAATGGCATGGGTTCGAAGGGCAGGAAGACAAGGAAGTCTACGTCGGCGGCGCCTTCGGTTTCGACTGGGTGAAGGTCGGCGAGCTCTACGCCGCGCTGCGCAACACCTATTGCGGGCACGTGGGCCTGGAATACATGCACATCGCCGATACCGAGGAACGGCGGTTCCTGCAGGACAAGTTCGAAAGCCCCGAAGACACCATCCAGTTCACCGACGAGGGCAAGCGCGCCATCCTGAAGGCGGTGATCCGCGGCGAGGAGTACGAGAAGTACCTTGCCAAGAAATACGTCGGCACCAAGCGCTTCGGCCTCGACGGCGGCGAAGCGATGATCCCGGCGCTGGAAGCGGTCATCAAGTACGGCGGTTCCATGGGCGTGCGCGAGATCATCTACGGCATGGCCCACCGTGGCCGCCTGAACGTGCTCGCCAACGTGATGGCCAAGCCTTACCACGTGATCTTCCACGAGTTCTCCGGCGGCAGCGCCAACCCCGACGATGTCGGCGGTTCGGGCGACGTGAAGTACCACCTGGGTACCAGCACCGACCGTGAATTCGACGGCATCAAGGTGCACATGAGCCTGGTGCCCAACCCCAGCCACCTCGAAGCGGTGAACCCGGTGGTGCTGGGCAAGACTCGCGCCCAGCAGGCCTTCCGCGACGACCTGGACAAGCACGAGCAGGTGCTGCCCGTACTGATCCACGGCGATGCGGCCTTTGCCGGCCAGGGCGTGGTGTGGGAATGCTTCGGCCTGTCGGGCGTGCGCGGCTATTCCACCGGCGGTTGTATCCACTTCGTCATCAACAACCAGATCGGTTTCACCACCAGTCCCAAGTTCGCGCGCAGTTCACCCTACCCGTCCGACGTCGCCAAGGGCGTGCAGGCCCCCATCCTGCACGTGAACGGCGACGATCCCGAAGCGGTGACCTTCGCCTGCAAGCTGGCGATCGAATATCGCCAGACCTTCAAGCGCGACATCGTGATCGACATGTGGTGCTATCGCCGCTTCGGCCACAACGAGGGTGACGAGCCCAAGTTCACCCAGCCGCTGATGTACGACGCGATCAAGCAACACCCGCGCGTGTCCGAAGTCTATTCGGAGAGGCTGCGCAGCGAAGGCGTGCTGGAAGAAGACGGCGCGGCAGACATGCGCGCCGAGTTCATCGCTCACCTCGACGAGGAGTTCGAGGCCGGCAAGACCTACAAGCCCAACGAGGTGGACTGGTTTGCCGGTCGCTGGAGCGGCCTGCACAAGCCCGCCGACCCGGAAACCGCGCGTCGCAATGTCGATACCGCCATCGACAAGAAGTTGTTCGACAGCCTCGGCCGTACGCTGACCACGGTTCCCGAAGACCACAAGATCCACAAGACGCTGCAACGCGTGCTCGATGCCAAGCGCGAGATGTTCGAAACCGGCAAGGGCTTCGACTGGGCGACGGCAGAGGCGCTGGCCTTCGGCAGCCTGGTGACGGAAGGGTTCGGCGTGCGCCTGTCGGGCCAGGATTCGGGCCGCGGCACCTTCAGCCAGCGGCACGCCATCTGGATCGACCAGGAGACAGAGGAAAAGTACATCCCGCTTGCCACGCTGCCGCACGGCAAGTTCGAGGTGTACGATTCCACCCTGAGCGAATTCGGCGTGCTCGGCTTCGAATACGGCTTTGCCCTCGCCGATCCCAAGACGCTGGTGCTGTGGGAAGCGCAGTTCGGCGACTTTGCCAACGGCGCGCAGGTGATGATCGACCAGTTCATCGCCGCGGGCGAGGTGAAGTGGATGCGCGCCAACGGCATGGTGCTGCTGCTGCCGCACGGATACGAAGGCCAGGGGCCGGAACACTCGTCCGCCCGCCTCGAACGCTTCCTGCAGCTGTGCGCCAACGACAATATCCAGGTGTGCAACATCACCAGCCCGGCCAACTACTTCCACGTGTTGCGCCGGCAGATGCTGCGCCCGTTCCGCAAGCCGCTGGTCATCATGAGCCCCAAGAGCCTGCTGCGCCATCCCAAGGCCAAGAGCGATGCCTATCGCTTCCAGGGCGAACACCACTTCCAGCGCATCCTGTCGGACAAGACCGAGATCGACGACACCAAGGTGCGCCGCCTGGTGCTGTGCAGCGGCAAGGTGGCCTACGACCTGATGGAAAAGCGCGACGAGGAAGGCGTCGATGACGTTTCGATCGTGCGGATCGAGCAGCTCTATCCCTTCCCCGGCGAACCACTGGCTGTGCGCCTGAAGCGCATGACGGCCCTGGAGGAAGTGGTCTGGTGCCAGGAAGAGCCGCACAACAACGGTGCCTGGTTCTTCGTACAGAACCGCATCGAGGACGCGCTGACCGCAGCCGGCAAGCAGGGCATGCGCCCGATCTATGCGGGCCGCGAGGAAGCCGCCTCGCCCGCCACCGGCTTTGCCAAACGCCACCAGGCCCAGCAGGAGGCGCTGGTCTCCGTCGCGCTGGGCCTTTCCGAACGCGGCAAGACCGCCGCCCAGCGCAAGTCGCGCAAGTAAGTTTATCACAGCCAAGGAACGCTAAGTCATGGCCACGCAAGTCAAAGTCCCCACGCTTGGTGAATCGGTCACCGAGGCCACCGTCGGCGAATGGCTGAAGCAGGTCGGCGATGCCGTCGAGGCGGACGAGCCGATCGCCAGCCTGGAAACCGACAAGGTGGCGGTGGAAGTGCCCTCTCCCGTTGCCGGCGTGCTGAGCGAACTGGCCGTGGACCTTGGTGCGACCGTCGAGGTCGGCGCGGTGATCGCCACGGTGGAGGAAGGCGCGACCGGCAAGGCCTCCACGCCCACTCCGGCAGCTGCCAAGGCCGACGACGCGGCCACCGAAAGCGCCAAGGAAATGGAGAAGCTGCCGGATGACAGCAATACGGGCGGCGATGCCCCCACCATGTCGCCCGCCGTGCGACGCGCGGTGCTGGAACACGGGGTAGACCCCACCACTATCAAGGGTACCGGCAAGGATGGCCGCCTGACCAAGGAAGACGTCATCGCCGCTGCCAAGGCCAAGGGTTCGGCCGCTGCCCCGGCAGCCACGCCCGCGCCTGCCCCCGCGCCCGCCGCCGCGAAAGGTGAGCGCCGCGAGGAGCGCGTGAAGATGACGCGCATGCGCCAGACCATAGCCAAGCGCCTGAAGGGTGCGCAGGAAGAGGCCGCGCTGCTCACCACCTTCAACGATTGCGACATGACCGCCGTGATCGAGGCGCGCGAGGCCTACAAGGAGCTGTTCGCCAAGAAGCACGGCATCAAGCTGGGCTTCATGTCGTTTTTCGCCAAGGCCGCCGCGCTGGCGCTGAAGGACGTGCCCGCCGTCAACGCCCAGATCCAGGGCGACGAGATCGTCTACTATGACTACGTCGACCTCTCGGTCGCCGTTTCCGCGCCCAATGGCCTGGTCGTCCCGGTGGTCCGCTCCATCGACCAGATGAGCTTCGCCGAGATCGAACTGGCCATCGCCGACTTCGGCAAGCGCGCCAAGGCGGGCGAGCTCACCATGGAAGACATGAAGGGCGGCACCTTCACCATTTCCAACGGCGGTGTGTTCGGATCGCTGATGTCGACGCCCATCATCAACCCGCCGCAGAGCGCCGTGCTGGGCCTGCACCGCATCGAGGACCGCCCCGTGGCGGTGAACGGCGAAGTGGTGATCCGCCCGATGATGTACCTCGCCCTGTCATACGACCACCGCATCATCGACGGCCGCGAAGCCGTAACCGCGCTGAAGATCATGAAGGAAGCGATCGAGGATCCGATGCGGATGCTGATCGACCTCTGAGGGAATACCAATGGCTGAATACGACTACGACGTCCTTGTTATCGGTGCCGGTCCCGGCGGCTATGTCGCGGCAATCCGTGCCGCGCAGCTGGGGCTGAAGACGGCTTGCGCCGAAAGCCGCGAGACGTTGGGCGGCACCTGCCTCAATGTCGGCTGCATTCCGTCGAAGGCCATGCTGCACGCGTCGGAATACTTCGACGCGGCCGCCAACGGCACGATGGAGCACATGGGCATCGACGTGACGCCAAAGCTCAACATGGACAAGCTGCACGGCCAGCGTATCGACGCAGTCGACGGCCTGACCAAGGGCATCGAGTTCCTGTTCAAGAAGAACAAGGTCGACTGGAAGAAGGGCCACGCCAAGTTCGTGGATGCCCACACGGTCGAAGTGGCCGGCGAAAAGGTGACCGCGAAGGAAGTGGTGATCGCCACCGGCTCCAGCGTTACCCCCCTGCCCGGCGTCGAAGTCGACAATTCCAAGCACGTGGTGGTCGATTCCACCGGCGCGCTGGAACTGCCCAAGGTGCCGGGCCACATAGTGGTGATCGGCGGCGGCGTGATCGGGCTGGAGCTCGGCTCCGTCTGGCGTCGCCTTGGCGCGAAGGTCACCTGCGTCGAATTCCTCGACGAAATCCTGCCCGGCATGGACGGCGACGTGCGCAAGGAAGCGCGCAAGATCTTCAAGAAGCAGGGTATCGAGTTCAAGCTCGCCACCAAGGTCACCGGCGTAACCGTGAAGGGCAAGAAGGCCACGCTGACGCTGGAGCCGGCTGCGGGCGGCGATGAAGAGACGATGACTGCCGATTGCGTGCTGGTGTCCATCGGTCGCAAGCCCAAAACCGAAGGCCTGGGCCTGGAAAACATCGGGCTGGAGACCAACCAGCGCGGCCAGATCGAGGTGGATGGTGAATTCCGCACCAGCGTCGAGGGCGTGCGCGCCATTGGCGACGTGGTGCCTGGCCCCATGCTGGCGCACAAGGCCGAGGACGAAGGCATTGCCGTGGCCGAATGGATTGCGGGCGAAACGGGCATCGTGAACCACGACGTGATCCCCAGCGTGGTCTACACCCTGCCCGAAATCGCCGGCGTGGGCCTGACCGAGGAGCAGGCCAAGGAAAAGGGCGCGGTCAAGACCAGCAAGTTCCCGATGATGGCCAATAGCCGGGCCAAGACCAACCACGAGCCCGATGGCTTCGTGAAGGTGATCGCCGATGCCGAAACCGACCGCGTGCTGGGCGTGTGGTGCATTGCCAGCGTGGCCGGCACGATGATCGCCGAGGCAGCGCTCGCCATGGAGTTCGGCGCGACCAGCGAGGACATTGCCTACACCTGCCACGCCCACCCCACCCATGCCGAAGCCTTGAAAGAGGCAGCGATGGGCGTTCAGGGCAAGCCGATCCACATCTGAGGTGGCGTTCCGGGAACGCCTCCCCGCCGTCCTGGCGCTGGCGATCCCGGTCCTTGCCGGCGCGCTCTACATGGCGCTGGGCGGCGCGCCTGCACACTATGCACTCACCAACCTCGGCGCACTGGTCGTGGCCGCGCCGTGGATCCTGTCCGGGCGGGGGCCGCATACCGCGCTCAGCCGCCACCTCATGACCGGGGTGCTGCTGTTCACCCTGCTCACCCCGCTGGCGGTCAGCCCGGAAATGACATCGATCACCGGGGATACGGTCAGGCGCTGGTTCCCCCTCGGCTCGCTCACCCTGCACACCGGCATGCTGGCAACGCCCGGCCTGTGTGTGCTGGCCGCGCGCAATCGCACGCTGGCCGCACCTATATTGCTGGCAGCCGTGGGGCTGGCGTGGCTGCAACCCGATGCTGCCACCGGCTTTGCCCTCACCTTCGCTGCGGTAGGGCTGCATCATGTGACCAAGGACTGGAAAGTCGGCGGCGTCGCGGCAATCGGCTTCCTTGCCTCGATCAACATGGCCCTGCGCGGCGAATTGCCGCCGCAGCCGTTCGTCGAACGCGTGCTGGTGGAGGCCGCGGGAACCAGCGTGTTCCTGGCCATTGCCCTGGCTCTGGCGCTGGCGGCGGGTTTCGCGCTGGTGCTGTTCGCCGTGCCGTTCGATCGGGCCAAGCGTTTCGCCCTTGCCGGGCTCTATTTCGGCTTTGCCGTGATCGCGCTGATGAGCAGCTACCCCACCCCGTTGATCGGCTATGGCGCAGCGCCCATACTGGGTTTCGGCATTGCCCTAGGACTGCATAGGATACCGCTACGATGACGCAGCTTTCGCCTTTCCACCTCGCCTTCCCGGTCGACAACCTCGAGGCCGCCCGCCATTTCTGGGGTGAGGTCATGGGCTGCCCGGAAGGTCGCTCCACCGACGACTGGTGCGACTTCGATTTCTACGGCCACCAGATCGTGGCCCACCAGGCCCCCTCCATCGTCGCCAAGGCCGGGCACGGCACCAACCCGGTTGACGGCGACGACGTGCCCGTGCCGCATTTCGGCATCGTGATGGAGATGGACGACTGGAAGGCGCTGGCCGAACGGCTGATCGCGCAGGGCATCGCCTTTGATATCCCCCCGCGCGTGCGCTTCGAAGGCCAGCCGGGCGAGCAGGCGACCATGTTCTTCCGCGATCCTGCCGGCAATGCCATCGAGATGAAGGCCTTTGCCGACCGTTCCAAGCTGTTCGCAACGGACTAGCGACGCGCCGCCAGAGCGCCTATCGCGCGTGCATGGCAAAACAGAAGATCATGCAGAAATTCGCCAGGTGGCACATCTGGCTGGCCTGGTTCACCGGCGTGCCGATCCTGATGTGGACGCTGTCAGGCCTCATCATGATTATCCAGCCGATCGAGACCGTGCGCGGAGAAAACCTGCGCGCGCAACTGCCACCTGTCGCCACCGAAGAGCTGGTACTGCCCGCGCTGAGCGGCCCTGTGCGGAGCATCACCCTGCAGAACTTCGTCGATGGGCCTGGCTGGATCGTGGTGGAGGACGACGGCGGCCGCTATCGCTATTCCGCCAGCGACGGACGGCTCTACAACCCCGTTACCGAAGGACAGGCGCGCGCAATCGCGCTGGCCTATTTCACAGGCGATGCCGCGCTGGAAAGCGTCACCTTCTACCCGGCGGATTCGGTGCCGCTCGATTTCCGCGCCCCTGTAAACGTGTGGCAGGCGCATTTTGCCGACGACACGAACCTCTACATCAACAGCCAGACGGGCGAAGTGCAGGCGGTGCGCACCGGCTGGCGGCGAGTCTACGATTTCTTCTGGGGCCTGCACATCATGGATCTGCAGACGCGCGAGGATTTCAACCATCCCACGCTGATCGTTTTTGCCGCGCTGGGCGTGCTGGGATCGCTGCTGGGCTGCGTGCTGATGTTCCGGCGGCGCAAGGCAAAGGTGAAGGTGAAGGCATGATGCCCCCCGTGCTGCCGCCGTTCCTCGATCTTGGCGGCACGGCCGTGTTCGCACTGTCGGGCGCGCTGCTGGCGGCGCGGCTGAACCAAACTTTCGTGACCTGCGCCTTCTTCGCGCTGCTGACAGGTGTCGGCGGCGGCTCGGTACGCGATGCACTGCTCGGCGTGCCGGCCTTCTGGCTGCGCGATTTCTGGGTCGCGCCGGTGATCCTGGGCATGGCGCTGATCGCCTGGTTCGCGCCGCGCAAGCTTTGGGAGGGGCGCGATGGCTGGCTGGAATGGGCCGATGCCGCGGGCCTGGCGCTGTTCAGCACGCTGGGCGTGGCCAAGGCGCTGGCTTTCGACGTCGCGCCGCTGGCGGCAATCATCCTGGGCGTGGTGACAGGCTGCGTGGGCGGCATCGTGCGCGATGTGATCGCGGGCGTGCCCTCCATCCTGATGCGGCCGGAGCTTTACGTGACGGCAGCCGCGCTGGCCGCCTCGCTCACCGCGGTGCTGATCCTGCTGGGCGTGCCGCAGGCGTGGTCGATGGGGATCGCCGCACTGGCGGGGTTTGCCCTGCGCGGCGCGGCGATGTTCTGGAAGATCGAACTGCCCGCCTATTCGCGGGAAGTGAGTGACTAGGGAGCCGGTTGTTCGAAATCGACAGCCTGCGCGGTGGTGTAGCGGCCATCGCCCTGCCATTCGCTGTCATCGAGATCGCCATCGACCTGCCAGTTGGCGTCATAGCCTTCCTCGCCCGGCAGCGGCCCACCGGGATAGGCCGGGCGCGGGTCGTCGGCGCCGGGAACGTCGACCAGGGGCGCATACTCATAGGTATAGGCCTGGTCGGCAGGTGTACGCGTGGAAGCGCGGGCGCGGGCATAGTCGGCATCGCTCAGCTGCGTGCCTGACGAAGTGACCACACCCGACTGGTAAGCGGCGCGGCCATAATCGATGCTGCGCACGTCGCCCGCGTTGTCGATGAAGCAGGTCCACCGCTCACCGTCGGACAGCGTGCCGGCAACGGTCCAGCCACTGGCGGAGCGATCCGCCCGGTCGACGTTCTCCACGCGGTTGTCACGATATTCGACCTGGTCGACACACATTTCGACAGCGCCTTCGATGCCCCGGTTTTCATAGCCGCGATCGCGGCGGTCGTCGTAGCGCACGCGGCGATCATCGTAACGATCACGATCACGGCTGCTGCGGTTGGCAGAGCCGATCAGCGCAGCCAGCGCGCCCACAACCACCACCCCGGCAATCACGTCGCCGGCATCAATCCCGCGGTCGCGGTGGCGGCGATAGCGGCGCCAGCCGTCGGCTTCGCCGGCATCGCCGGTGTTCAGCTGTGAATAGGCGTTGGTGGAGGCCGCGGGCGCCGGAAGCTCTGCCGCGGCGGCAGGCGTGGCAGCCATCGAAAGCGCAGCAGCGAGGGCTGCGACGCCGGCCATACGGGACGGGCGGAAAATCATTGTATGTTCCCCCTGGGATTTCGGATTGCAGACATGGCTAGGCGGTCCAGACTGACTTCAGCCTGAACCGCCTGCCGGTGGATATGGGGATCAGCGATCAAAGGCCGCGGATGCCACGGAAATCGAGGTCGACCACCCGGCCCCTGCGGATATCGCAGGTGAAGCGGCCCTCGTCCCAGCCATCGTTGCGATAGCCGCGACGGTAGTCACCCCGGCCCCAGCCGCGACGGTGGTCGCGATAGCCTTCGCGCACGGCGATCCGGCCCTTCACTTCCCAGCCGCGCCGTTCGCGGTCGACATCGCGGATCTCGTAGACTTCGGCACGGCTGCCGGTCCAGCGCTGGGCGCGGCGTTCGGCGGCGCGCACGCACATCTCCACGGCATCGCGGCCCGTGTATCCGCCGCGGTAGCTGCCGCGATAGTCACCGCGATAGTCACCGCGATAATCGCGGCGGTCGTAGCGGTAGTCGCGATCATAGCGATCGTTGTCGCGCGAGGACAGGATGGCGGCGAGGCCACCGATGATAACCGCACCGGCAATCACTTCGCCGGCGGAAATGCCGTCGCGGTCGCGATGGTGGCGATCCTGCGCGGCAGCGGGAGACGCCGAGGCCACAGCCATCGCGCCAGCCGCGACGGTTCCGAGCGTGCCCTTGGCGAGAGCTTTGGTAATGGACTTCATGAGGTGTCTCCTTCTCGTCCCGATGGCGGGATTGCCACCTGTGAGAAGGGTTCTACCCGAGTCGCACTGATGCGACGCTGAACTCGCGTGTTAGGCGATGTTCAGAAAAGTCGTCATTTACCTGAATGACCCCTATTCGTCCGGTTGCAGCCCCGTCCAGTACGCCAGGAACGCCGCGATATCGGATGCCTCGGCAATCGCCTTGTCGGTGGGCTTGCCCGAACCGTGGCCCGCGCGGGTCTCGATCCGGATCAGCTGCGGACGCTCGCCAAGGTCCTGCGCCTGCAAGGCGGCGGTGTACTTGAAACTGTGGCCCGGCACCACGCGATCATCGGTATCGGCCGTGGTCACCAGCAACGCGGGGTAATCCGTATCGGGCTGGATGTTATGCAGCGGCGAATAGGCGCGCAGGATGCGCCAGTCTTCCTCGCGATCGGGATAGCCATAGTCGTCCACCCAATAGCGACCGGCAGTGAACTGGTCGAAGCGCAGCATGTCCATCACGCCCACGGCGGCATTGCCTGCCGCGAACAGGTCGGGCCGCTGGTTGACCACCGCGCCCACCAGCAGGCCACCGTTGGAACCGCCCTGGATGGCCAGGCCATTATCGGGCGTGATTCCCTCCGCGATCAGGAACTCGCCCGCAGCGATGAAATCGTCGAACACGTTCTGCTTGTTGGCGCGGCGCCCGGCATCGTGCCAGGCCTTGCCGTATTCACCGCCGCCACGGATGTTGGCGAGCGCGAAGGCCCCGCCCGCCTCCACCCAGGCCAGGCGGCTGGTGGAGAAGCTGGGGGTGAGCGACACGTCGAACCCGCCATAGCCATAGAGCAGCGTCGGCACGGCTTCGCCGCTGGCGGCAATGTCCGCGCGGCGCATGATGAACATGGGCACACGAGTGCCGTCCTTGCTTTCGTAGAACCGCTGTTCGACCACGAAATCGTCCGGGTCGAAAGTCAGCTCGGGCTCTGCGAACACCGTGCTCTCGCCGTTCGCCACGTCATAGCGGTAGATGGTGGCCGGGCGGTTGAAGCTGGCGAAGGAGTAGAACATCTCCGGGCTATCAGGCGAGCCGTAGAAACCCGCCGCGCTGCCGATGCCGGCAAATTCGATCTCGCGCACCAGCTCGCCATCCAGCGAATAGACATAGGCTGCGGACGACGCGTCCTCGAGGTATTCCAGCACCAGGTGGCCGCCCACCAGCGAAGCATCGGCAATCGGCTGCTCGCGCTCGGCCACGACTTCGGTCCAGCCAGCGGCAGCGTTATCCATGTCGATGGAGACGACTCGGTAAAGCGGCGCATCGGCGTTGGTGGTGAAGAACAGCCGCGAGCCGACAGAGTCGATCAGGCTCCAGCTGTTTTCGAAACCGGGCACCAGCACGCGCGCGTCCCACCCGGTGGAAAGGTCGATCAGGTTAACCTCGTACCGCGCATCGGTGCCGGTAGAGGAGGTCACCACCGCCCAGCGGCTATCGGTGGTGGTCTGCGCGGTGTGGTTGCGTTCCGGCGCGTCGGGCGTGGCGAACACCAGCCGGTCGTCCGCCTGCGCCGTGCCCAGCGCGTGGTAATAGACCGCCTGGTCCATGTTCAGCGCCTGAAAGTCCTCGCCCTCTTCCGGCTCGGGGAAGCGGGAGTAGAGGAAACCCTCGTTGCCGACCCAGGCAAGGCTGGTGAACTTGGCCCAGCGAATGTTCTCGCTCAGTTGCTCGCCCGTTTCTACGTCGAGAACGTGGAGGATGCGCCAATCGGTGCCGCCGTCCTGCACGGAATAGAGCAGCTTGCTGCCATCGGGCGAAGGCACCCAGCCCGCCAGCGCGGTGGCGCCATCGTCGGCCCATTCGTTGGGGTCGATCAGCAGGCGCGGTTCGGCTTCCAGGCTGTCACGCACGTAAAGCGGGGATTGGTTCTGCAAACCCGAATTGCCGGTGTAGAAATAGCGACCGCCGCGCTCCACGGGCACGGAGAACCGCTCGAAATCGTAAAGCTCGCCGATGCGATTGGTGAACCAGTCGCGCGCGGGCAGCGATTCGAGATATGCGTCGGTGACTTCGTTCTGCGCCTCTACCCAGTCGGCCACTTCCTGACTGTTGCGCACGTCCTCTTCCAGCCAGCGGTAGGGATCGGCCACTTCCTCGCCGAAGAAGGTCTCGACGAGGTCGCCCTGGCGGGTCTCGGGATAGTCGGGTGCAGTCATGTCCTGCGCACTAGCGGGAATGGCGACAGCGGCAAGGGGGGCGGCAAGCAGCGATGCTGCAAGAGTGTGGAAACGCATGGAAACTCCGCATGTTCGGCAGTTGGTTTACGATGTAACCATGCCTTTTACGGATGCAAGCGCGACCTTGGTCCTATTCTGCCAGCGCGGCCAGCACGTCTGCGGTGAAGGCCTGGATATCGAAGCCGGATCCGCCCGCCGGGTCTTCGCCGCGGCGCACGATAACCACGTTCTCGCTCGGCACGACGACAACGTATTGCCCGCGATTGCCTTGCGCAGCGTAGGTATCGGCGGGCACGCCTTCGTGATCGTTGAACAGCCACCAGCCGGCGCCATAGCCAAGGCCCCGCCCTTCGGGCTGCGGGCCGCTGGCGGCAGAAACGTATTCGCTCCACCCTTCGGGCAGCAACCGCGTGCCATCGGGCAGTACGCCATCGTCAAGGTGCAGCTGGCCCAGCCGCGCCAGGTCGCGCGCGGTGGTCCACACCTGGCTGGAGAGGATGTAGCCGCCCTGCCAGTCGGTCTCCGCCACTGTGTGCATCATCCCCGTATCGCGAAAGAAGGCCGAGGGCGGATAGATGAGGAAGCTTTCGCGGATCGCCCGCACCGCCACCAGCGTATCGTTGTTGGCATAGCGCCACATCGTTCCCGGCGCGTAGACCAGCGGCCACTGGGTGGCGCGCTCCTCCACCGTGGCGCCGCCGAAGTAGAGCGGATCGGTGCGATTGCCCGGCGTATCCGAATAACGGCCCGTTGCCATGCGCAAGGCATGGTCCACGGTGATAAGCGCGCGCGGATCGCCCTCGCCCAGGCCCAGCCCGGCGGAATCGTCCACCCTCACCAGCCCACGCTGCACGGCAGAGCCGACCAGCGTGGCAGCGATGCTCTTGGCAACAGACCAGGTGCGCTGCGGCACATCCGGCCCGAAGCCGGGGGCATAGTCCTCGCGCACGATCCGCCCGTCTTTCAGCACCAGGATCGCGCTGGTGCGGGCATCGGCGCCGTAGGCATCGCCGAAAGCGGCCTGCACCAGGCCTTGCGCGGCTTCCCCGTCGAGCACCGCGTCATCGACAGTCCAGCCCTGGTCCACGCTGCCCACAGGGCGCGGGATCTGGCGGCGTTCGGGCAAGCCGGCGCCGATGGGGGCGAGGCTGCAGCCGTTGAAATGGGTATATGCGATGCGCGGCGGCATGTCCTCGGCCCAGCCCACCGCGACATGGCTGAGCATGCCGTTGATCTGGTCCGACATGCCCGAATAGCGCAGCACCTGATACGGCAACTCGCCCACGATCTCGTCAAGCGGCGCCTGGATGCCGGTAAGCTCCCAGGCGGCGATATGCTCCTCGTCGCGGGTCGCTCCGTTGCGTTCTGCATTGCCGATGGCACTGCACATGAACAGCGCCTGGTAGTGCGCGGTCGTAGTGGTCCTGCAAGGCGTTCTGCGGGATCGACTGGGCGGCTGCGGGGATCGGGGCGAGGAGCAGCGTCGCGGCTGCCAGCATCATGGTGCGGATCATGCCTGCCCTTGTGCCACCTCCCGCGCAAAAGAAAAGGGCCGCCGGATCTTGTCCGACGGCCCTTCGTTGATGGCGAAGCGCAACACGCGGCTAAAGGCCGATGACCTGCAGCTGCGGCGTACCGTCGGCCAGGCTCTCCGCAGACCGACCGGTACTGTCCACGGTTCCCGATACCCGCTTCCTGACAGCACTGAAGCGCGAGGAAGCGGAAACATCGATTCCCTCGTCCAGGTCGAGTGTCAGGTGAACCTGCCCGTCCGGCAGCTGCGTTGCCGCAACGATGCGCGCTTCGAAGGGATGGCTAAGGTAGCGCCCTTGCACCACCTTGCCGGCCGCCAGCTTTTCGGGAACGGGGTGCTGCCGGCAATTGGCCACCGCAGTGTTCCAGTCGGCAAACCCCTGCTGCCGGGCCACCAGTTCAAGCGCGCGCGAATGCGAGAGCGTGCGCCCCTGTGCGAGGTGCGAAGCGCGATAGCGCCTCGCCTGGGCCTTCAGATTGGCCACGTTGGGACTGTGTCGGGTATTCATATCAACCTCCAAGATCGGATGCCTGAGGTGATGGTGTCCGCATTGCCATCTCGGCGTGGATGGAGATCGATTGCCGGAATCTTGGGATTTCACCATAGCTTGCGCTTGCGGACGGCTGGCTTCCCATGGCCGAGCGCGCCTCTATGCCAGCGCCCCGAACCTGTCAATCGCAACGAAAAGGGCCGCCGGATCTCTCCGACGGCCCTTTAGCGTGTTCGCTTACGAAAGCTTAGGCTTCTTCGTATTCGTCCATCTCGGTCATCACCGGGCCCGAATCCTGGCCCTTCGCGTCTTCATCGCGGTCGACCAGTTCGATGTAGGCGATGGGGGCCGCGTCGCTGGCGCGATAGCCGGCCTTGATGATGCGGGTGTAGCCGCCGTTGCGGTCGGCGTAACGCTCCGCCAGCACGTCAAACAGCTTCTTTTCCTGCGCATCGTCCATCAGGCGGGCGTGCGCCAGGCGACGGTTCGACAGGCCGCCACGCTTGGCCAGCGTGATCAGCTTTTCGACGTAGGGACGCAGTTCCTTGGCCTTGGCCGTGGTGGTGAGGATCTGCTCGTGCTTGATCAGCGCAGCAGCCATGTTGCGGAACATGGCGGTGCGGTGCTGGCTCTTGCGGCTGAGTTTACGGCCGGAAATACCGTGACGCATTGTTAGTTACTCCAGTTCGAAAAGGGCCCGTCTTACGGAAAGCCCAGTGCAGGCCGGAAAACGGGGTCCGGCCCAAGCCCCTTGTTGGCAATTAGCCGAGCAGTTCCTGCTCCAGCTTCTTGGCCATTTCCTCGATGTTTTCCGGCGGCCAGCCGGGGATGTCCATGCCCAGGCGCAGGCCCATCGAGCTCAGGACTTCCTTGATCTCGTTCAGGGACTTGCGACCGAAGTTCGGCGTGCGGAGCATCTCGGCCTCGGTCTTCTGGACCAGGTCGCCGATGTAGATGATATTGTCGTTCTTCAGGCAGTTGGCCGAACGCACCGACAGTTCCAGCTCGTCCACCTTCTTCAGCAGGTAGCGGTTGAGCTGGTTGGTGTCGCTTTCCTGCGGCTCTGCGGCAACGCCGATCATGGCGCTGGAAGGTTGCGGGATGCCGTCTTCGAAGTGGACGAACAGGGTCAGCTGGTCCTGCAGGATGCGCGCAGCATAGGCAATCGCATCTTCAGGGGTGACGGTGCCGTCGGTCTCGATGGTCAGGCTGAGCTTGTCGAAGTCCAGTTCCTGGCCAACGCGGGCGTTCTCGACCTTGTAGCTCACCTGCTTGATCGGCGAGTAGAGGCTGTCCACCGGGATCAGGCCGATCGGCGCGTCGGCCGGGCGGTTCTGCACGGCGGGGACATAGCCCTTGCCGGTGTCGGCGGTGAGTTCCATGTTGAGCGTGGCGCCTTCGTCGAGGTGGCAGATCACCAGGTCCTTGTTCAGGATCTCGATGTCGCCGGTCACGGCAATGTCGCCAGCCTTCACCTCGGCCGGGCCGGTAGCGGAAAGCTGCAGGCGCTTGGGGCCTTCGCCTTCCATCTTCAGCGCGATCTGCTTCACGTTAAGGACGATGTCGGTCACGTCTTCGCGCACGCCGGCGAGCGAGGAGAATTCGTGCAGCACGTTCTCGATCTTGATCGAAGTGATCGCCGCACCCTGCAGGCTGGCCAGCAGCACGCGGCGCAGCGCGTTGCCCAGCGTCAGGCCATAGCCGCGCTCAAGCGGTTCCGCGACGAAGGTCGCCTTGCGCTTCTTGTCGGCGCCTTCCTTGATTTCGAGGGTGTTGGGCTTCTTCAGTTCCTGCCAGTTCTTGGTATTGACGGACATGGACTTCCCCTAAAGGTATTTCGTGGTGCAAAGACCGCGATCGTTCCGGTGAACGCCGCGGCCGATGCGAGTGACTTGTTGCGGGGGAATGCCCCCGCGGCAGGCTTCGATCAGACGCGGCGACGCTTGGACGGCCGCACACCGTTGTGCGGGATCGGCGTCACGTCGCGGATGCTGGTGATGGTGAAGCCCACCGCCTGCAGCGCCCGCAGCGCGCTTTCGCGGCCCGAACCCGGACCCTTGATCTCGACCTCGAGCGTGCGCACGCCGTGTTCGGCGGCCTTCTTGCCCGCATCATCAGCAGCAACCTGCGCAGCATAGGGAGTCGACTTGCGGCTGCCCTTGAAGCCCATCATGCCGGCACTGGACCAGCTGATCGCATTGCCCTGAGCATCGGTGATGGTGATCATGGTGTTGTTGAAGCTGGCGTTGACGTGCGCAACACCGCTGGAAATGTTCTTCTTGTCACGGCGCCGAATACGGCCTGGTTCGCGTGCCATTGTTCGTGTTCCTCGTATCTAGTCAGAAGGAAAAAGCGCGTCGGGCGCTTACTTCTTCTTGCCGGCGATCGGCTTGGCCTTGCCCTTGCGGGTGCGGGCGTTGGTATGGGTACGCTGGCCGCGGACCGGCAGGCCCTTGCGGTGGCGCAGGCCACGATAGCAGGCGAGGTCCATCAGGCGCTTGATGTTCATCGCGGTGTCGCGACGCAGGTCGCCTTCCACGGTGTAATCAGAGTCGATGGTTTCACGGATCTGCAGGACTTCGGCGTCCGTCAGGTCCTGCACGCGGCGCGAGTGATCGATGCCGAGCTTGTCGGCAATCTTCTTCGCAGTGGTGGGACCGATTCCGTGAATGTAGGTGAGCGCAATGATAACGCGCTTGTTGGTGGGGATGTTTACCCCGGCAATACGAGCCACTTATTTCTCCATGCTCCACAGGGGATTCATCACTGGGGATGCCCCTATCTCATCGCTACAAAAATCCACCCGCATGTGCCGAAAGCAAAAACAGGAGGCTTGCCAAAGGCTGCCGCCTGATAGTGACTATCGATACTATTGGACGAATAGAGCGCGCAGATAGGGTGATTCTGCAGCCGCGTCAACAGCCGAAAGAGCGCACACGGAACATTCCGCTGCGCTGGGGAACCAACCGGCTCCAATCTGTACATTATAACTCGCCAGGACGCCCTAGTCAAAACCTGCGATCAGTCCTGGTCCACAGGGCCGCCGAGCCGCTGCACCAGTCCGCCGAGGAATTCGCCCTGCACACCGTCCACCACACTGGCCAGCGTGCCGGGCGAATAATGTGCTTCCCCGCCGGTGATATAGTCCCAGGTAATGCGGGTGCCCTCCCCCTCTTCTGCCAGGGTCACGGTGAGCGTTCCCGTCATGCCTTCTCCCTGCAACGGGCCGAGCGAACCGGACATGCGCAGCATGGTGCCCGGAAACACCGCGAGCACGCGCATGTGCTCGACCGATCCCGCGGGCCAGCCATCGGCGGCGGGAATGGTCTCGCAAAAGCAGCCGCCCGCGCGTGCATCCAACCTCAGGTTGGCCGCATTGTCGGACCAGCTGTGGCTCCACCAGGTCTCGGGATGCACAAGTTCGCGCCAGACTGCCTCGCGCTCGGCGCTGACGATCACACTGTGACTGCTGGCGAAGCCGCCATGGTCGCTTTCGACAACCTCGGCTGCGGCAGGCGTAGCCAGCAGGCTGACCGCCAGGGCTGGGGCAAATATTCGCATGGTCCCTCCATCCATCGATGGCAGGGTTAGCGCAAGGCTCAGCCGGAGGCCAAGACCTTCTCGATCGCCGCCGTCACCGCATCGATGGACGCCATGCCATCGACCCGCTGCACGATGCCGCGCTTCTCGTAGTAGGGCAGTATCGGCGCGGTCTTGGCGCGATATTCCTGCATGCGCGTGCGCACGGTCTGCTCGTTATCGTCGGGACGACGCTTGAACTCGGTGGAGCCACACTTGTCGCAAACGCCTTCCTTGGCGGGCAGCTTGTGTCGATCGTGATAGCCCTCGCCGCACTTGGCGCAGGTGAAACGACCGGTGACGCGGTCGACCAGCGCTTCCTCGTCAACCACCAGCTCGATCACGTGGTCGAGCTTGCGGTTATGCCTGGCCAGGATCTCATCCAGCGAAATGGCCTGCGCCTCAGTACGCGGATAGCCATCGAAGATCGCACCCACTTCGTCGCCCATGGCGGCAAGTTCGTCGTCGATCAGGGCAGAGACAATGGCGTCGGAAACCAGCTCGCCGCGTTCCATCACCGCCTTGGCTTCGAGCCCGACGGGCGTTTCCGCCTTCACCGCCGCGCGCAGCATGTCACCGGTGGAAAGCTGACGCATCCCGTGGTTCTCGACTAGCAGGTTGGCCTGCGTGCCCTTGCCTGCCCCCGGAGGCCCAAGAAGGATGATATTCATGCGCGGTTGCTCATTTGTCAGCGAATCCCCTCTTTGAAGAACCCCCAGCGCTAGCCTAGCGCATGCGGCCCTTCAACTTCGCCTTCTTGATAAGGTCACCATACTGGTGCGCCAACAGGTGCGACTGGATCTGGCTGATGGTATCCACCGTCACGTTCACAACGATCAGCAGGCTGGTGCCGCCAAGGAACAGCGGCAGGCCCGTCTGCGCGATGCCCCATTCGGGGATGATGCAGACCGCGGTCAGATAGATGGCGCCGACCACGGTGATGCGAGTCAGCACGTAATCGAGATAGTCGGCGGTGCGCTTGCCCGGACGGATGCCGGGGATGAAGCCGCCGTTCTTCTTCAAGTTCTCTGCGGTATCTTCGGGATTGAACACCACCGCGGTGTAGAAGAACGCGAAGAAGATGATGCCGATGGCATATAGCGCCATGTACAACGGCTGCCCGTGCTGCAGGTACTGCAGCACCTGCTGCAGCACCTGGCCCGACGTGGTCGATGGATCGAGCGAATTGCCCGCGAACTGGGTGATCGTCAACGGCAGCAGCAGCAGCGAGCTGGCGAAAATCGGCGGGATCACGCCGGCAGTGTTCAGCTTCAGCGGCAGGTGCGACCGGTCTGCCTGCATCCCGCCGCGCTGGGCTGCGCGCTTGGGATACTGGATCAACAGCCGTCGCTGCGCACGCTCGAAGAAGGTGATGACCAGGATCAGCAGCACCAGCATCACCACAAGGCCTGCAATCAGCGCGCCGCTGATGGAGCCGGTGCGGCCGCCTTCGAACAGCTGGGCGGTGAAAGTGGGGAACTGGGCGACGATGCCCGCCATGATGATCAGCGACACGCCGTTGCCGATACCGCGGCTGGTGATCTGTTCACCCAGCCACAGCAGGAACATGGTGCCACCCACCAGGTTGATGACGGCCACCACGCGGAACATGATGCCGGGGTCGACCACGGCCTGCAGCCCGCTCTGCGCGCCGTAGGCTTCGAGGCCCGAGGCGAGGAACCAGCCCTGGATCGCGCACAGGAACACCGTGCCATAGCGGGTGTACTGGTTCAGCTTCTTGCGCCCGGCCTCGCCTTCCTTTTTCAGCGCCATCAGGCTGGGGTGCAACGAGGCAGCCAACTGGATGACGATGGAGGCGGTAATGTAGGGCATCACGCCCAGCGCGATCAGGCTCATACGCTCCAGCGAGCCGCCGGAGAACATATTGAACATGTCGAGGATGCCGCCGCGCGTCTGGTCGTACAGCGATTCCAGGATCAGCGGGTTGACGCCCGGAAGCGGCACGAAGCTGAGGAAACGGAAGACGATCAGCGCACCGATGGTGAACCAGATGCGCTGCTTGAGTTCGGTGGCCTTGCTGAAGTTCGAAAAGCTCAGCGTGCTGGCGAGATTATCGGCGCGGGATGCCATGAAGTATCTCTCAAATTCCGGTCAGAAATGCCGGTCCCTCCCGGCTCAGGAAGGCTAGATAGGGACGCGCGGGCCCGTTGTCGAACCCGCGCGCGCCTTTTTTCCGGTTATTCGGCGTCGTTGCCCGAAGCCTTGTCGGCCTTCTTGGGAGCGGTCTGCTCCACCGAGCCGCCGGCTTTCTCGACCGCTTCGACAGCACCCTTGGAAGCGCCGGCCACCTTAAAGGTGAGCTTGGCGGTCAGTTCGCCCTTGCCCAGCAGGCGCACGCCGTCCTTGCCGCCACGGGCCACGCCGGCAGCCTTCAGCGCCTCGTGATCCACCACGGCCTTGGCGTCGAGCTTCTTGGCATCGACCAGCTTCTGCACCGTACCCAGGTTCACTTCGGCATAGTCCTTGCCGAAGGGGTTGTTGAAGCCGCGCTTCGGCAGGCGCATGTGAAGCGGCATCTGGCCGCCTTCGAAGCCCTTGATGGACACGCCCGAACGGCTCTTCTGGCCCTTCTGGCCACGGCCACCGGTCTTGCCCTTGCCCGAGCCGATGCCACGGCCCACGCGGATGCGACCCTTGCGGGCGCCTTCGTTGTCACGGATGTCGTTAAGTTTCATAGTCTGCACTCGCTTTCGCTCTGTTCGCGCTAAAAATGGAAGCGGCCCGCTACGCCAGCGGGCCACGACCGTCAAATTTTTTGTGGATCGCGAAGGGCGCTCAGCCCTCCACGATCTCCACCATGTGCGGCACCTTGGCGATGGCGCCGCGCACTTCAGGGGTGTCCTTCAGTTCGACAACCTTGTGCATCTTGTTCAGCCCGAGGCCGATCAGGATCTTGCGCTGGCTTTCGGGACGACGGATCGGCGAACCGATCTGCTTGATCTTGATGGTAGCCATCTTGTCTTACTCCGTGATCGCTTCGGCTTCGGCCTGGGCCTCGGCTTCGCTCACCTGGCCGCCACGACCCAGCAGGTCGGCAACCTTCTTGCCGCGACGCTGGGCAACCGACTTCGGCGAAGACTGGTTGGTCAGCGCGTCGAAGGTGGCGCGGATCATGTTGTAGGGGTTGGAGGTGCCGATCGACTTGGTCACCACGTCGGCAACGCCAAGGCTTTCGAACACGGCACGCATCGGACCACCGGCGATGATGCCGGTACCGGCGGGAGCCGAACGCACGTTCACCTTGCCGGCGCCGAAGTGGCCCTTGCCGTCATGGTGGAGGGTGCGACCTTCCTTCAGCGGCACGCGGATCATCTTCTTCTTGGCAGCAGCGGTCGCCTTGTTGATGGCTTCCGGCACTTCGCGAGCCTTGCCGTGGCCGAAGCCCACGCGGCCCTTGCCGTCACCCACCACGACCAGCGCGGCGAAACCGAAGCGCTTACCGCCCTTCACCACCTTGGCGACGCGGTTGATGTGGACGAGCTTTTCGATCAGCTCCTCGCCATCGTCGTCGCCACGATTGCCACGGCGATCATCGCGACCACGGCCACGGCCACGACCGCCACGGTCGTTGTCCCGACCGCCCCGGCCACCGCGTCCGCCGCGGGTGCGCTGCTGACCGTCATCGGCCTGCGCGGGAGACTGGTTGTCGGCCGCCTCGGTGCTTTCGGTCGTCGGCGTCGGGGTCGAACCCTCGACGTTCTGCTCGACCTGGGCTTCCGCCTTGGTTTCTTCGGTGTTGTTTTCGTCAGCCATCATCAGAACTCCAGCCCGCCTTCGCGCGCGGCATCGGCCAGCGCCTTGACGCGGCCATGGAACAGGAACCCGCCGCGATCGAACACGACAGTCGTCACGCCAGCCCTCTTGGCGGCGGCGGCAATATCGCTGCCGACCTTCTTCGCAGCATCGACGTTGGCGCCCGAGCCCTTGCCACCCAGCGTGCTGGCGGCGGCGACGGTACGGCCGTCCTTGTCGTCGATGATCTGCGCGTAGATGTGCTGGCCGGTGCGGTGCACCGACAGACGCGGCTTGTCACCGGCACGCTTGCGCAGCGCGGTGCGCACGCGGCGGCGGCGACGTTCAAAGAGGGAAAGCTTTGCCATCTTACTTCTTCTTCCCTTCCTTGCGGAAGATATACTCACCGCGATACTTCACGCCCTTGCCCTTGTAGGGCTCCGGCTTGCGCCATTCGCGGATCTCGGCAGCGAACTGCCCGACCTTCTGCTTGTCGATGCCCGAAATTTCGACCGTGGTCTGGTCGGGCGTCTTGACTTCAACACCTTCCGGCACGTCGAGATCGACATCGTGGCTGAAACCGAGCTGCAGCTTGAGCTTCTTGCCCTGCGCCTGCGCACGATAACCAACGCCGGTGATCTCAAGCACCTTGGTGAAACCTTCGGTCACGCCGTCGACCAGGTTCTGCACGAGCGTACGCTGCATGCCCCAGAACTGGCGCGCCTTCTGCGACTTGTTGATCGGCTGAACCGAAATCTCTTCGTCGCTGATCTCGTAGGTGACGAGGTCGGACGTCGACATGGAAAGCTCGCCCTTGGCGCCCTTCACGGTCAGCTTGCCGTTTTCGATCTTGGCGGTCACTCCGCTGGGGAGCGCCACCGGCTTCTTGCCAATGCGGCTCATCAGAACACCTCCGCCAGCACTTCGCCACCGACGTTTTCCTGGCGCGCTTCGGCATCCGAAAGCACACCCTTGGGCGTCGAGACGATGGTGATGCCAAGGCCGTTGCGCACTGCCGGCAGTTCTTTCGAACCCGAGTAGATGCGACGACCCGGCTTGGAGACACGGGCGACGTGCTTGATCGCAGGTTCGCCCTCGAAATACTTCAGTTCGATCCGCAGCGCCTTGTGCGGGCCGCTGGCGTCTTCGCTGTAGCCACGAATGTAGCCTTCGCGCTGGAGCACTTCGAGCACGTTGGCGCGCAGCTTGGACGCCGGCGAAAGGACGGAGTCCTTCTTCGCCTGCTGGCCGTTGCGGATACGGGTGAGCATATCACCCAGGGGATCGGTCATAGCCATCTATCGTTTCCTCACCAGCTCGACTTGGTCACGCCCGGGATCAGGCCCTTGTTGGCCAGATTCCGGAGTTCGATGCGGTTAAGCCCGAACTTGCGGTAGTAGCCGCGCGGGCGGCCGGTGGTGGTGCAGCGGTTGCGCACACGGGTGGGGTTCGCGTTACGCGGCAGTTCGGCCATCTTCAGGCGGGCCATGAGGCGTTCGGTATCGTCGAGCGACTCATCGTCGGCAATTGCCTTCAGCTTGGCGTATTTCGCCGCGTACTTCTGAACGAGCTTCTTGCGCTTCTCGTTCTTGTTGATGGAACTCAGTTTCGCCATTGGACTTAAGCTCTCTCTTGCTTTCTCAGGTCAGGGAAACGGCTCACGCCGCTTCCTTGTCTTCAGCCGTCTCGGCCGGGAACGGGAAACCGAACAGGCGCAGCAGCTCGCGCGCTTCTTCGTCGGTCTTGGCGGTAGTGGTGACGATTATGTCCATGCCACGCACCTTCTCGATCTTGTCGTAGCTGATCTCCGGGAAGATGATCTGCTCCTTGATGCCCATGGCGTAGTTGCCATTGCCATCGAAGCTCTTCGGATTCAGGCCACGGAAGTCGCGGATGCGGGGCATTGCGATCGTCACCAGGCGATCGAGGAATTCGTACATGCGGTCACGGCGCAGGTTGACCTTGCACCCGATCGGCATGCCATCGCGCAGCTTGAACTGTGCGATCGACTTCTTCGCCTTGGTGATGACCGGCTTCTGGCCGGCAATCGCCTGCATTTCCTCGGCAGCGGTCTGGACCTTCTTCTTGTCCTGGCTCGCTTCGCCGACACCCATGTTGAGCGTGATCTTCTCCAGGCGCGGAACCTCCATGTGGTTCTTGTAACCGAACTTGTCGGTCATCGCCTTGATGATCTCGTCCTGGTACTTCTGCTTCAGGCGGGGCGTGTAATCAGCCATCGATGGTCTCCCCGGACTTGACGGCAACGCGCACCTTCTTGCCGTCCTTCTCTTCGAAACGGACGCGGGTGGGCTTGCCATCCTTGGGATCGGCAACGGCAACCTTGGAGATTGCCATCGGGGCGGGCATGCGATCGATGCCGCCCTGCGGATTGGTCTGCGAAGGCTTGCGATGACGGGTCATCACGTTGACGCCCTCGACCACGACCTTGCCTTCCTTCGGCATGACCTGCTGGACGGTGCCAGTCTGGCCCTTGTCCTTGCCCGAGAGCACGACGACGGTGTCGCCCTTCTTGATCTTAGCGGATGCCATCAGAGCACCTCCGGAGCGAGCGAGATGATCTTCATGAAACCCTTGCCGCGCAGTTCGCGCACGACCGGGCCGAAGATACGGGTGCCGATCGGCTCCTCGCTCTTGTTCACGAGGACCGCGGCGTTGCTGTCGAAACGGATCACGCTGCCATCGGGACGACGAACGTCCTTCTTGGTGCGCACGATCACGGCACGGTGCACGTCGCCCTTCTTCACGCGGGCGCGCGGCTGGGCTTCCTTCACGGAAACCACGATCACATCGCCGACAGACGCGGTACGACGCTTAGACCCGCCCAGCACCTTGATGCACTGGACGCGCTTCGCGCCGCTGTTGTCCGCGACGTCGAGATTGGATTGCATCTGGATCATCGATCCGGTTCCTTCTCAATTGGCTTGCCGAAACCAGTCCGGCAGTTCCTGAAACGTCAGTTACTCGGCGCCACCGGGGGTGGCTTCGGCGACATCGAGGTCGGCTTCGACCGCGGTGCCACGGCTGGCGACGAGACGGTCGATCACCGCCCAGGTCTTGGTCTTGGAAACCGGCTTGGTCTCCTCGATGCGGACCTTGTCGCCAACGACATATTCGTTGTTCTCATCGTGCGCGTGGTACTTCTTCGAACGCTTGATGATCTTGCCGTAAAGCGGGTGCTTCACGCGGCGTTCGACCAGCACGGTCACGGTCTTGTCGGTCTTGTCGGAGGTGACAGTCCCGGTCAGGATACGCTTGGGCATTGTCTACTCCTTACGCTTTCGCTGCTTCGCGGGCGCGTTCGCCCTGAAGCGTCTTGATGCGGGCGATCTGGCGACGGACTTCCTTCACGCGGGCCGGGCCTTCCAACTGGTTGGTCGCGGCCTGGAAGCGCAGGTTGAACTGCTCTTTCTTGAGCATGGTCAGCGCTTCGGCGAGCTGGTCGTCGGTCTTGGTGCGCAGGTCTTCGGTGTTGCTCTTGTCAGCCATTATTCGCCTCCCAGGTGCGAGGTGTCGCCAAAGCGGGCGATGACCTTGGTCTTGATCGGCAGCTTCATGGCAGCGCGTTCGAAAGCGAGCGCGGCCACGGGACCGGGAACGCCGTCCAGTTCGAACAGCACGCGGCCCGGCTTCACGCGGGCAGCCCAGTATTCGACCGAACCCTTGCCCTTACCCTGACGGACTTCCGCAGGCTTCTTTGACACCGGCACGTCGGGGAACACGCGAATCCACAGGCGCCCCTGGCGCTTCATGGCACGGGTGATGGCACGACGTGCGGCCTCGATCTGGCGAGCGGTCAGACGCTCGGGCTCCAAGGCCTTGAGGCCGTAGGAGCCGAAGTTCAGCGTGGTTCCGCCCTTGGCATTGCCGTGGATCTTGCCCTTGAAGGCCTTGCGGAACTTGGTCTTTTTCGGTTGCAGCATGGTTCTCTACCTCAACGAGCCGGGCGGACGCCGGACGTCTGCGATTCCATCATCAGGCGATCCTGCGAGGTCGGGTCATGACCCATGATCTCGCCCTTGAAGACCCACACCTTGATGCCGATGATGCCATAGGCGGTCAGTGCCTCGGCTTCGGCATAATCGATGTTGGCGCGCAGCGTGTGCAGCGGCACGCGGCCTTCGCGGTACTGTTCGACGCGGGCGATTTCCGCACCGCCCAGACGGCCACCGCACATGATCTTGATGCCTTCGGCACCAAGGCGCATGGCCGACTGCATCGCGCGCTTCATGGCGCGACGGAAGGCAACGCGGCGGACCAACTGGTCGGCAATGCCCTGGGCGACGAGCTTGGCGTCGATTTCCGGCTTGCGGATCTCGACGATGTTCAGCTTCACTTCGCTTTCGGTCATGGTCGACAGCTTGGCGCGCAGCTTCTCGATGTCTGCGCCCTTCTTGCCGATGATGACACCGGGACGCGCGGCATAGATCGACACGCGGCACAGCTTGGCCGGACGCTCGATCACTACCTTCGAGATGGCTGCCTGGGGCAGGTTCTCGATGATGTACTTGCGGATCTCGATGTCTTCCTTGAGCAGCTTGGCATAGTCGCCACCTTCGGCGTACCAGCGGCTGTCCCAGGTGCGGTTGATCTGCAGGCGCAGACCGATCGGATTGCTCTTGTGACCCATCTTACGCCTCTTCTGCTTCGCGTACGACGATCCGCAGCCGGCTGAACGGCTTCAGGATCCGCGTGGACTTGCCACGGCCGCGCGTTGCGAACCGCTTCATGGTGATCGACTTGCCGACCGACGCCTCGGCGACGACGAGCGCGTCGACGTCCAGGTCGTGGTTGTTCTCGGCGTTGGCGATTGCCGAGGCGAGCACCTTCTGTGCGTCCTTGGCCATCGCGCGCTTGGAGAAGGAGAGGATGTTCATCGCTTCCTCAGCCTTCTTGCCACGGATCAGGGCGGCAACGAGGTTCAGCTTCTGGGCCGAGCCACGAATGGTCGTGCCCACAGCCAGCGCCTCGTTATCCGCCACGCGGCGGGGAGCCTTAGCCTTGCCCATTATCGCTTACCCTTCTTGTCGGCTGCGTGGCCCGGGAAGCTGCGCGTGGGCGCGAACTCGCCAAGCTTGTGACCGACCATTTCCTCGTTGACCGAGACGGGCACGAACTTGTGCCCGTTGTAGACGTTGAACGTCAGGCCGACAAAATCGGGCAGGATCGTCGAACGACGCGACCAGGTCTTGATCGGCTTGGTGCTGTTCGCTTCCTGCGCTTCCTGCGCCTTCTTCAGAAGGCTCAGCTCGACAAACGGACCTTTCCAGACGGAACGTGCCATTGTTGCTTACCTCTTCTTCTTCGCGTGACGCGAACGGATTATCATCTTGTCCGTCTGCTTGTTGTTGCGCGTGCGGGCGCCCTTGGTCGGCTTGCCCCACGGGGTAACCGGGTGACGGCCACCGCTGGTGCGGCCTTCACCACCGCCGTGCGGGTGGTCGACCGGGTTCTTGGCGACACCGCGCGTCAGCGGCTTGACGCCCATGTGACGGCGACGACCGGCCTTGCCCAGGTTCTGGTTCTGGTTGTCAGGGTTCGACACCGCGCCAACCGTACCCATGCAATCGGCGCGCAGGTAACGCTGCTCGCCGCTGTTCAGGCGCACGATCACCATGCCGCGGTCACGACCGACCAGCTGCACGTAGGTGCCGGCGGAACGGGCGATCTGGCCGCCCTTGCCCGGCTTCATCTCCACATTGTGGATGATGGTGCCGACCGGCATCTGGCCCAGCAGCATGGCGTTGCCCGGCTTCGTGTCGACCTTCTCGCCGGCGATGACCTTGTCACCGGGAGCGAGACGGTTCGGCGCGATGATGTAGGACAGCTCGCCATCGTCGTACTTGATGAGCGCGATGAAAGCCGTGCGGTTGGGATCGTATTCGATCCGTTCCACCGTCGCTTCCACGCCCCACTTGCGACGCTTGAAGTCGATGAAGCGGTACTTCTGCTTGTTACCGCCGCCCTTGCCGCGCGAGGTCACGTGACCCTTGTTGTTACGGCCACCGGTCTTGGTCTTGCCCTTGGTCAGCGACTTGACCGGCCCACCCTTGTGGAGGGCGGTCTTGTCGACCAGGACGAGGCCACGGCGAGCCGGGCTTGTCGGTTTGTAGTTCTTAAGTGCCATCGGATCAGCCCACGCCTTCGGTGATGTCGATCGGATCCTGACCCTCGGCGAGGGTCACGATTGCCTTCTTTTCGTCAGAACGCTTGTAGGGCTTGCCGCGCCAGCGCTTGGCCTTGCCCTTCGAAACGATCGTGTTCACGCTCTTCACCTTGCGATCGAAGAGAGCCTCGACGGCTTCCTTGATCTGCGGCTTCGTAGCGTCGTTCGCCACCTTGAACACGACGGCGTTGTCTTCCGACAAAAGCGTTGCCTTCTCGGTGATGTGCGGAGCGAGAATCACGTCGTAGTGACGTGCATCAATTGCGTCTTTCTTAGCCATTGAAGCGCGCCTCCAGCTTTTCGACAGCATCCTTGGTCAGGACCAGCGTGTCGTGGTTGAGGATGTCGTAGACATTTGCGCCGACAGCCGGCAGCACGTCCACACCCGGCAGGTTGCGGGCAGCCTTGGCGAAGCCATCGTCGACGCTTTCGCCGCCGATCACCAGCACCTTGCCGCTCCAGCCGTTCTTGTCGAAGTGACCCTTGAGCGCCTTGGTCTTGGCATCCTTCAGTTCCAGGCTGTCGATGACGACCAGGCCGTCCTTCGCCTTGCTGGAAAGAGCCATCTTCAGGCCGAGCGCACGAACCTTCTTGTTCAGCGACTGCTCGAAGTCGCGCTTGCGCGCACCGTGAGCCTTACCACCGCCGATGAAGATCGGGGCACCGCGATCGCCGTGACGAGCGCCGCCCGAACCCTTCTGGCGGCCCCACTTCTTGCCCGTGCGAGCAACGTCCGAACGCTCACGCGTCGGGCGGGCCGTGGCGCGGCGGTTTTCCAGCTGCCACGTCACCACGCGGTGCAGGATGTCGGCACGCGGCTCGACACCGAACACGGCGTCGTTCAGTTCGACGTCGCCGGCAGCCTTGCCGTCAATTTTCTGGACCTTGACCTTCACGATCAGGACTCCTTGTTCTCGTCAGCAGCCGGGGTGCCGTCTTCGGTACCTGCGCCTGCATCCTGTTCTTCAGCCAGCTTGGCCTGCTGCTCGGGAGTCACTTCGGTGTTCACCTCGTGCTCCGCGGCGCTCTCGACCAGGCCGGGGGTGGCATCTTCGCTGGCGGTTTCGTCGGCATTGCGACGCATCGCGCCGGGGAACGGCACGCCTTCGGGAAGCGGCAGCTTCACAGCGTCCTTCACCAGCAGCCAGCCGTTCTTCGCGCCGGGCACTGAGCCCTTGACGAAGATCAGGCCACGCTCGGCATCGGTGCGCACGACTTCCAGGTTCTGCTGGGTGCGCTGACGATCGCCCATGTGGCCGGCCATCTTCTTGTTCTTGAAGACCTTGCCCGGATCCTGACGGTTACCCGTCGAACCGTGCGAACGGTGCGAGATCGAAACACCGTGCGTGGCACGCAGACCACCGAAGCCCCAACGCTTCATGGCACCGGCAAAACCCTTACCCACGGTGTGGCCCGTGATGTCGACCTTCTGGCCGGCAACGAAGTGGTCTGCGGTGATGGTGGCGCCGACGGGAAGGAGACCTTCCTCGTTTTCGACACGGAACTCGGCAACCTTCATCTTAAGGCCGACATTGGCCTTGGCGAAGGCTTCACGCTGCGGCTTGGCAACGTTCTTCTGCTTCGCTTCGCCGGCGCCGAGCTGCACCGAGTAGTAGCCGTCGCGATCGGCCGTGCGGTTTCCGGTAACCTGGCACCCTTCCAGCGAAAGGACGGTCACGGGAACGTGACGTCCATCCTCCTGGAACAGGCGGGTCATCCCGACTTTTTTCGCGATCACGCCTGTGCGCATGATCCAAACTCCTTACACAGAGGCACAAGGGGACCATCCCCAGGTGCGTGCCAGCCCAAGTTTTCATGCTGCGCCCCGTCCGGGCTGAACTACTCGCACGACTGTGGCCGATTGAGCGAGACGGGGGACGCAGCCCGGATAAATCCGGCGGTATCCCTATGTCTTGCCGGTCTTCACGAACCGGCGGGGCCGTAGGAGCCCCGTAACTCTCCGGCGGTTTAAGGTCCTGCCAGAAGGACCGGTCGAGACGTGGCTTAGGCCAGCTTGATCTCGACGTTCACGCCCGCGGCGAGGTCCAGCTTCATCAGCGCGTCGACCGTCTGGGCGTTGGGCTGCACGATGTCGAGCAGCCGCTTGTAGGTGCGCACCTCGAACTGCTCACGCGACTTCTTGTCGATGTGCGGGCCGCGGTTCACGGTGAACTTCTCGATACGCGTCGGCAACGGAATGGGACCACGAATAAGCGCGCCAGTGCGGCGTGCAGTGTCCGCAATCTCGCCAGTTGCCTGGTCGAGCACGCGGTGATCGAAGGCCTTGAGGCGAATACGAATATTCTGTGCGTCCATAATTTCCGTCTACCGATGCGAAAGAGCCAAGCGAACCTTCGACGTTTCCGTTTCCAGCCCGCAAAATAAAAAGGCCCGCCCCGCTTGTGCCCGGTTTCCCGGAACGGGCGGCCTCCCGTAAATTCATTTCGAAAGAGACGAATCTCTCTCTGGTCGGCGCGCGTATACGTAGGAGAAGGGATTCTTGCAACCCCGAAAACCCGCATTTTTTCGCGCCATTCCGGAAGCACCCCTGCCCCGCGACCTGTCGCCGGCATGAAGGGGTGCCTTCATAAAAAGGGCCCGGCACTCGATCCGAGTGCCGGGCCCCTCTATTCCGTCGCACCAGGCGGTGCGAACCGGATTACTTGGTGATCTTCGAGACCACGCCCGAGCCGACGGTGCGGCCGCCTTCGCGAATAGCGAAGCGCAGGCCTTCGTCCATGGCGATCGGGGCGATCAGCTTCACGCCGATGGTCACGTTGTCGCCCGGCATCACCATTTCGGTGCCTTCCGGCAGGATCACTTCGCCGGTCACGTCAGTCGTACGGAAGTAGAACTGCGGACGGTAGTTGGCGAAGAACGGGGTGTGACGGCCGCCTTCGTCCTTCGACAGGACGTAGACTTCAGCCGAGAACTCGGTGTGCGGGGTCACGGAACCCGGCTTTGCGAGAACCTGGCCACGCTCCACTTCGTCACGGCCAACGCCACGGATCAGGGCGCCGATGTTGTCGCCAGCTTCACCGCGGTCGAGCAGCTTGCGGAACATTTCCACGCCGGTCACGGTGGTCTTGGTGGTGTCCTTGATGCCGACGATTTCGACTTCGTCGCCAACGTTCACAACGCCGGTTTCCACACGGCCGGTGACAACCGTACCACGACCCGAGATCGAGAACACGTCTTCGATCGGCATCAGGAAGTCCTGATCGACCGGACGGTCAGGCTGCGGGATGTACTCGTCGACAGCCTTCATCAGTTCGATGATCGAGTTCTTGCCGATTTCGTCGTCGCGACCTTCCAGAGCGGCCAGGGCCGAACCCTTGATGATCGGAATGTTGTCGCCGTCGAAGTCGTAGTCGCTCAGCAGTTCGCGAACTTCCAGTTCAACCAGCTCGAGCAGCTCTTCGTCGTCGACCTGGTCGACCTTGTTCAGGTACACGACCAGAGCCGGAACGCCGACCTGACGCGACAGCAGGATGTGCTCGCGGGTCTGCGGCATGGGGCCGTCAGCAGCGTTCACCACCAGGATAGCGCCGTCCATCTGGGCAGCACCGGTAATCATGTTCTTCACGTAGTCAGCGTGACCCGGGCAGTCGACGTGCGCATAGTGACGAGCTTCGGTTTCATATTCGACGTGGGCGGTCGAAATGGTGATGCCGCGCTCGCGCTCTTCCGGAGCCTTGTCGATGTTTGCGAAATCGACAGCAGCACCGCCGTAGGTTTCAGCCATCACCTTGGTGATAGCAGCCGTCAGCGTGGTCTTGCCGTGGTCGACGTGACCGATGGTGCCGATGTTGCAGTGCGGCTTTGTGCGCTCGAATTTTTCCTTCGCCATTTTCTCAATAACCTCTGTTAGTCAAAAATTGAATTTCACCGGGAGAGGAAGCGGCACCCGTTGAATCAGGCGCCGCCCCTAGACGCTTGCCTCACCTTAGGCAAGCTTCTCCTTGATCTCCTGCGCCACATTCGACGGAACTTCGTCATAGTGGCTGAACTGCATCGTGTACTGGGCACGGCCCTGGGTGAACGAGCGCAGTTCGTTGACGTAGCCGAACATGTTGGCCAGCGGCACATGAGCCTCGACAACCTGTGCGTTGCCGCGGCTGTCGGTGCCCTGGATCTGGCCACGACGGGAGTTCAGGTCGCCGATCACGTCGCCCATGAACTCTTCCGGCGTCACCACTTCCACCTTCATCACCGGCTCAAGCAGGTTGATGCCGGCCTTCTCGGCCGCTTCGCGCATGGCGCCACGACCGGTGATTTCGAAGGCCACCGTGCTGGAGTCGACATCGTGGTACTTGCCGTCGATCAGCTCGATAGTGAAGTCGATGATCGGGAAGCCGACCAGGTAGCCGCTTTCGGCCTGCTCGCGCATGCCCTTCTCGACCGAGGGGATATATTCGCGGGGAATGTTACCGCCCTTGATCTGGTCGTCGAAGATGATGCCCTGGCCGCGTTCGCCGGGGATCACCTTGACCTTGGCTTCACCGAACTGGCCCGAACCACCCGACTGCTTCTTGTGGGTGTAGGTCACTTCCACTTCGCGGCGGATGGCTTCGCGGTAGGCCACCTGCGGCGCACCGACGTTGGCTTCCACCTTGAACTCGCGCTTCATGCGATCGACGAGGATGTCGAGGTGAAGCTCACCCATGCCCTTGATGATCGTCTGGCCCGATTCGTGATCGGTCGACACGCGGAACGAAGGATCTTCGGCAGCCAGGCGGTTGAGGGCGACGCCCATCTTTTCCTGGTCGGCCTTCGTCTTGGGTTCCACCGACAGCTCGATAACGGGATCGGGGAATTCCATGCGCTCGAGAATGATCGGCGCGTTCGGGGCACACAGCGTGTCACCCGTGGTGGTTTCCTTCAGGCCCGCAATGGCGACGATGTCGCCGGCGAATGCTTCTTCGATGTCCTCACGGTTGTTCGAGTGCATCAGCAGCATGCGACCGATCTTCTCGCGCTTGTCCTTCACCGAGTTCAGCACGGTGCCCTTGGAGAGCTTGCCCGAGTAGATACGGGTGAAGGTGAGCGAGCCGACGAACGGGTCGTTCATGATCTTGAAGGCGAGCGCAGCGAAGGGCTCGTCGTCCGAAGACGGACGGGTCTCTTCCTTATCTTCCTCGCCCGGGACCACGCCCTTGATCGCTTCGACGTCGATCGGGCTCGGCATGTAGTCGACCACGGCATCGAGCAGGGGCTGGACGCCCTTGTTCTTGAACGCCGAGCCGCACAGCACGGGCACGAAGGCCTGCGCCATGGTGCCCTTGCGGATCAGCTTCTTCAGCGTCGCGGCGTCCGGCTCTTCACCGGTCTCGAGATAGGCTTCCATTGCGTCGTCGTCCTGCTCCACGGCAGTCTCGACCAGCTTCTCGCGATATTCGGCAGCCTTGTCGGCCAGGTCGGCGGGGATATCGACGTAGTTGAACGTGGCACCCAGGCCGTCGTTCTCCCACACGATGCCGCGCATGTTCACCAGGTCGACGACGCCCTGCAGGTCGCTTTCCGCGCCGATCGGCAGGTACAGCACCAGCGGCGTCGCGCCGAGGCGGTCGATGATCGACTGCACGCAGTAATAGAAGTCGGCACCGGTGCGGTCCAACTTGTTGATGAAGCACATCCGCGGAACCTTGTACTTGTCCGCCTGGCGCCACACGGTTTCGGACTGCGGTTCCACGCCGGCCACGCCGTCGAACACGGCGACCGCGCCGTCGAGCACGCGCAGCGAGCGTTCGACTTCAATGGTGAAGTCGACGTGTCCGGGCGTGTCGATGATGTTGATGCGGTGCTTGGGACCCTGGCCATCTTCGGCCGACCAGAAGGTGGTCGTGGCAGCCGAGGTGATGGTGATGCCGCGTTCCTGCTCCTGCTCCATCCAGTCCATCGTCGCGGCACCATCGTGCACTTCGCCGATCTTGTAGGACTTGCCGGTGTAGTAGAGAATACGCTCGGTCGTGGTGGTCTTGCCGGCATCGATGTGCGCCATGATGCCGATATTGCGATAGCGCTCCAGCGGATATTCGCGGGCCATAATCGTGTTCCTCAGTGTTCGGGGACGAGTTCAGTCGCGCCCCATATAGTCTCGAATGTGACCGCTTGAAGACCGCGCCCGGGACAATCCCCCGACAACGGTCTCACAAGCAGCACGCCTTACCAGCGCCGGTTACCAGCGGTAGTGGCTGAAGGCGCGGTTGGCGTCCGCCATGCGGTGCGTGTCTTCGCGCTTCTTCACCGCGTTGCCGCGGTTGTTGGCGGCATCCATCAGCTCGGCCGAGAGGCGCGCGCTCATGGTGGTTTCGGCACGGCCGCGCGCGGCACCGATCAGCCAGCGGATGGCGAGGGCCTGGGCACGCTCGGGGCGAACCTCCACCGGCACCTGGTAGGTGGCACCACCGACACGGCGGCTGCGCACTTCGACCTGCGGCTTCACGTTGTTCAGCGCTTCATGGAACAGGGCCACCGGATCGGTCTTCGCACGCGCTTCGACAGTGTCGAGCGCGGAGTAGACGATACCTTCGGCCACGGCCTTCTTGCCGTCCAGCATCAGGTTGTTCATGAACTTCGACAGCACCTGATCGCCAAACTTGGGATCGGGCAGGATTTCCCGCTTCTCGGGACGACGACGACGACTCATTTCTTAGTCTCCTGTCGGACTTCTCCAAACCGTCATCCTGAACTCGTTTCAGGATCCATTTCGCGGCTTGGCTCAGCCCTTTCAAATCAATTGCGAACTTCAGACCATGCGGAGACATGGATCCTGAACCACGCTCGCTTGTGGCGAGCTATTCAGGATGACCTGTCCCCCGGACAGGTCACTTCGGACGCTTGGCGCCGTACTTCGAACGGGACTGCTTGCGGTCCTTCACGCCCTGCGTGTCGAGCACGCCGCGCAGCACGTGGTAGCGCACGCCGGGAAGGTCGCGCACACGGCCGCCGCGGATCAGCACCACGGAGTGTTCCTGCAGGTTGTGGCCTTCGCCCGGGATATAGGCGATGACTTCGCGCTGGTTGGTCAGGCGGATCTTGGCCACCTTGCGAAGGGCCGAGTTCGGCTTCTTCGGGGTCGTCGTGTAGACGCGCGTGCAAACGCCGCGCTTCTGCGGGGCGGATTCCATCGCCGCAGACTTGCTCTTCTTGACGATGGGCTGGCGGGGTTTCCGCACAAGCTGGTTAATAGTCGGCATTAGTTCTCACTTCACCTGTTCGGTGATGCTTCCGGCTTGCCGAGTGGAATGTATCGGGATCGTGCAAACAGCGCCCCTAGCCGCTCCGTGCAGGAGGGCCTGGCGACCATTCGCGCGAGCCTGAAACGCTCCACCCGGAAACCTTGGCACCGGGTTACTTTGACGGCTGCCCCACAGCTTTCGCTGCAATAGAAAAAGGCTCCACCGAAACGGGGAGCCCCGGGACATGACCGGCAATGTTCAGCTCTATCTGGCCGGGGGTTCGCTGCGACAGCGGCCCTCGGATGGGCGCGCCTTTAGTTGGATTCGCTCCAACGGTCAAGCGCGCGCATCCCGAAGGGAGCTGTCGGCCCGGATCACTGGCCCGGACCCCTAGCCCGGACCGTGCCCCCTGCCCCGGTTATCGGCACCAGGGCCACCGGGATAGTTGGGCAGGCGCGTGCCCGGCGGCGGCTGGCGCACGCTGCCTTCGTGGAAACGATACCGCTCCCGCTCGCGATTGGGCCGCTGGTGCAGGAAATGCCCCGGCGCCGCGCGGCGGAAGCCGCTGTAGAAATCGATGCGGAAATAGAAATAGCCGTCCGTGCCCCAGTACCCGTCGTAGAACGGCCCGTAATAGCCATCATACCACACGGCATAGGGGTGGCTGTACCACACCGCACCCGCGCGGTAGACAAAGTGATCGGCACAGGCCGACAGCGCGAGGGGCGCGGCACAGGCCAGCCCGATCGCCGCAAGCATGCGTTTCATGACAATCTCCTTCCTCTTGCCCCGCCCCTGTCTGGTGGGAGTGGAGGATGGTGTTAGCCGCGAAGGCTGTCATTGCGCTGACGCAATTTTTTTCGGGTGGGGCTCAGAGCGGGTAAGGTTAAGGGCAATGGACACACATGACATTCAGCTGTTCCTGGACTAGCTCGCAACAGGATCAGGCCAATTTGCAGCAATCGGTGCCATGGGTGGAATAGCAGCAATATTCGAACTCGGCGGCAGGCCGGCCGACCCACTCGCCATGCAACGAATGCTCGATGCGATGGATTATCGCGGACCGGACGGCACTGCGTACTGGACCGGTGCGGACGCAGCACTCGGCGCCTGCCTCATGCATACCACGATCGAAGGGCGCGAGGCCGCACTACCCTGGAAAAACGAGGACGGTAGCCTGCTGCTGGTATTCGACGGCTACGTGGCGGACCATCATGGATTGAGAGGCAAGCTGGAAGAACGTGGCGTCAGATTACGCAACCGATCAGACGCCGAACTGGTGTTGCGCGCCTTCGAAACATGGGGCGACGACTGCGCCCGCCATATCGACGGTGAATTTGCCTATATAATCTGGAACGCCCGGCAGCGCAGTATCCACTGCGCCCGCGACCATGCCGGCCTGCGACCGTTGTTCTACTATCGCGCGCCGGATCATTTGCTGCTGGCATCGGACCTCGCGGCAATCCGGGCCGGTGCAGGGCTACAGTTGGAACCCGATGAGACGGTGCTCGTCCAGCTGGCAGCCAATCAATACCATTTCCGCGACGAGACAATCTGGTCCGGGGTCAAGCGGGTTATGCCAGCCCACGCAATGTGCTTCGACAGGTCGAACCAGCAAGCGTTGCGATACTGGGATCTTCCCGAACCGTACAGCACTCGTCATTCCAGCGATGCCGAATACGCCGAGCACTATCGCCATGTCCTGCGAGAGAGCGTCCAACAGGCTTCGCGGTCCGATTGCACGCTGGGAATAGAAGTGAGCGGAGGGCTCGATTCAACGGCCGTCTTTGCGGTGGCGGATCAGTTGGCGAAGGAAGACAAACTGGGCGCGCCCGGCCTGGAGGCCTTTGCCCTAGAAGGACCGCGCGGCAGCGCGGCTGACGAGACTGCATTCATACAAGCCGCCGCAAACCGGTTCGACCGCACGATCCACCGTCAGCCACTCCAGATACCTTCGTTCGACTGGCTGCTTTCGCAAGCGCAACGGGATGCCGATATTCCCTATTATCCCAATTCCGTGATGGCGTCAGGGATGTACCGGCAAATGGCGCAGCGGGGTCATCGCGTGGCGCTGAACGGCCTCGGCGGCGACGAATGGTTGAACGGCAACCGGTCGCTGTTTGCGCAAACACTTGCCGCGCAGGACTGGGACCGCCAGCTGCGCCGAAGTGCGCAAAGCGCTTCTCCGGCGAACTGAGCGCGGCGGGCATCAAGCGGTCAGGAACTCCACCAGCGCCATCCGCGCGCTTTGCCGATTCGGCCTATTGCCATGGGTGGCAGGCCCCTTGCGTAAGAGAAGTGCGGAGATCTGGCGTCGCTCTCGAATTGCGGGCCAGCCCAACATACCGTGGCTCTCACCTGCCGGGCAGGGCTTGCTGCAACGCGCCGCCGTTCGGCAGCAGCAGGAAGCTGCGAACCAGCCCAGGCACCGCATACACAGCAAGCCCTGCCCACGGCCCATGACCCTTGCCATATTGGAGCAGGCATCGCGCCTGCGTTCGCAATGTGGCGTGGAGGGGCGCCACCCGCTATTCTCGAAGCGCTTCATCGAGTTTTCAGCTGCAACACCAGAAGCGATCCGCCTCCGCGGAAACCAGCAAAAGTTCATCCATCGCCTCGCGCTGACTTCGATACTTCCGCAAGAAGTACTCGAAAGGTCAACCAAGGGAGAATTTTCAACCGTATTCATTTCACAATTGGGCGCCATCGAGGCTTTCCTCGAAAGCCGATCCTATGGATCCGAAAACTTGTTAATTCAGTCAGATGAGCTGGCAAACTTATTCACAGCTGCGACGAGCGAGAAATTTGACATCCCGTGGCAATGGCCACTTTGGGGAACCATTGCACTGATGACAATGTCGGGGAGCGATTGATGCAGCGGGACAATAAGAGTGGTGCGAGCTTGAGATACTCTCAGCAAAAGAAGCCCTATTCGAAGCCAGCTCTTGTAAAGTTCGGTTCGGTTCGCAACGCGACCGGCGGAAGTACGTTCATCAACATTGACCAATTTTGCGGCAGTTCCGGGAACGGCATCGAGGATTGCTTCCGCTAGCTCGACGGCGGGATAGTCGGTGTCGAGTTAGGACCCTGCGACCTGGCGGATTGGATCGGGTCAGGACTTTCCTACAGCCTCCCGCCCATGCTCGACCGCCCGGCATGACCCAGAACCTCCCCCACCGCCCGCGCGCCACGCCGTCGCAAGCGACGAGCTACGTCACCGCCCCGCCCTCGCCGCTCGATGCCGCCGATCCGCTGCTTGATTTTGCGCCCGTCCCCCACGTCGCGCCGCGCAAGAATTCCATCACGCCCGATCGCCAGCGCAAGTTCATCGCCCATCTCGCCGCCACCGGCGTGGTCAAACAGGCCGCGCTGCATATCGGTGCCAGCCTGGAGGCGCTGTACAAGCTGCGCCAGCGGCCCGGAGCCGAAGAATTCCGCGCGGCGTGGGACCTGGCGGTGGATCTCGGCGTCTCCCGCCTCGAAGACTGCGCACTGGCCCGCGCGATCGAGGGGGAGGAGCGCATGGTCGTCTCTGCCGGAAAGGTTCTGGGCACCGAGCGGCGGCATAACGAGGCGCTGGTGATGTTCTTCCTGCGCCAGCGCCGCGCGCACCGCTATGGTGCCGATATTCGCCCCGGCCATCCCCTGTACGAACGCATCCGCCGCGAAGTGCTGGACCAGCAGCGCGCCGAAGCCACCGTGGACGAGGAAAGCGTGCTCGAAAGCCTCAACGCCAAGATCGACGCCATGCGCCAGCGCGAGGCGGAGGTGCAGGCGATGCTGGCCGAAGACGGGCTGCGCGAGGATGAAGGGGAAGACTGAGAGCTGGCACCAGGGGGCGGGATTGTCTGCTTGTGTGACCGCCTCCGCGCTCACATCCTCGCTAGACGCGCTCCGCTTCGCTACGCGCCCGCTGCGGGCGGGCGTTCGCCCTAGGTCGGTCGCTAACCGCGCCCGAGGCCATTGCCCGGTTTATGGGCAGCGCAAGGATCGGCGCCCACAGGGCGACGACAGCGCGCAACCGCGCGCCGGCCGGTAGGCCGAAAGCCAAGCGCCCGGACGGGCGCGCCGGCGCTTGAGGAAAAACAAAAGAGTCACTACAACCCGGACAAAATCAATCTGGCCAAGCAATCCTCTGGCCGGACCTGTCCGGGAGAACAGACCTTATGATCCGCCGTTTTACCCTTGCCCTCGGCACCGCAGCGCTGGCGCTGACCGCGCCCGCGGTCTCGCAGGAACGCCCTGCCGACCTGACCGAGCTGCCGCCCATCCCCACCGACTACACGCCCGACCGGCTGCCCTGGGGCGACTACGATTTCACCGGCACCTGGCCGATCGAGAACATCAACCAGGGGCATATCCTGTTCCAGCGGCCAGAGGCCTATGGCGACCGGTTCTGGGTGAACGACGAGGAATTCGAACGCCGCCTCGCCTCCGCGCGCGGGGATGACAGCAACTTTACCCAGGCCAACGACACCGGCATCGGCGCCGGCGGGACGGAGGGGCTGGAGGAATGGTTCCTCAGTACGCCCTGGGCAAAGTCCACCGCCATGCTGGTCTCCCCCGCCGACGGGCAGCTGCCGGACCTGACGCCGCACGCGATGGAACTGTTCCAGGCAGGACGCAGCGGCTGGGTGCCGGGCCAGGCCTATGACTGGGTGGACGATTTCGACAGCTGGGACCGCTGCGTGTCGCGCGGCTTCCCCGCCTCGATGTATCCGTTCCGCTACAACAACGGTATCCGCGTGTTCCAGTCGCCCGGATACATCACCATCATGCTGGAAATGCTCGGCACCCGGGTGATCAAGATCTACGACAGCGAAGAAGTCGCGCACGCCGCCAAGTGGGAAGAGCCGGTCGAAGCGTGGATGGGCAACTCCCGCGCCTGGTGGGAAGGCAAGACACTGGTGATCGAGACGACCAACATCGTCTCCGGCGACAGCGCGACGGAGGACGTCTACGCCCGCTCCGCCAGCCCGCTGAACATGGCAACGCAGTTCACCGGTACGCTGGACGTGCCCGCCTTCAACACCGTGCCGATGAGCACCGAGGCGATGACGGTGGAGCGCCTGACTATGACGGGCCCCAACATCATCATGCACGAGCTCACCTATTCGGACCCGCAGGTCTATACCGAGCCGTGGACCACGCGCCTCGCCTGGGTGCGTGACGACGATTACCAGTTCTTCGAATACGCCTGCCACGAAGGCAACTACATGCCGCGCGACTACATCAGCGCCAGCCGCGCCCAGCAGGGGCGCATCGCGCGCGGCGAGGAAGAGCCGGTGACGGCGGAGAACGACGACCGCAGCCGCTTCGCCCGCCCGTTCGACCACGATCCGGGCACCGGCCCGCGCCCGGGCTTCGGCCCGCCCCCGCCGCCGGATAACGATGCCGAGCAGGGCGAGGAAGCCGGCGAAGGCTGATACGAGAAAGGGCGGGGAGCGATCCCCGCCCTTTTCAGTTGGTCGCCGGGAAAGCGATCACTCGCCGTCGTCGAGCATGATCGGCGCGTCGGACGGCGTGATGTTGTCCATCCCCTGCGAGATCACCAGCGTATAGGCACCGGCAGACCCGCCATAGCCCTGTGCCCGGACACGCAGCATGTCGAGCAGGTCCGGTTGGTCGGCGATCAGCCCGAGGTCGATCGCCAGCAGCGAGTTGAGATTGCCGCCGCTGTCGTCGTCGCTGGCCACGGGGGCAAAGCCCAGCGGTGTCTCGAAGCCCAGTTCAATGAACGGGTCGATGGTGCCGCCGAAATCGGGATCGCCCGCCTCGCTGGCGGTCATGCGGATCGATACCTCGCCGTTCCCGGCACGGATCGCCGCCTTGGCCGCTTCGCTCAGCTGGTAGTCGATCTGGGTCGGCATCATCGACGCATCGTCGCCGCCCCAGCCGGAGCCCAGCTCGCCGCTCGCCTCGTCGTCGATGCCGATCACCTGCAAGGGCAATTGCGCCATCAGTTCGCGCTGTTCGCGCACGCGCAGGCGATAGTCGCCGGTGCTGTCGCCAAAGGCGCTGGCGGCGATGGTGTAGGTGCCATCTTCGGGGAAGGTATAGCGCAGCAGCGAGTTCAGCCCTTCGCCGCCGTCGTCGTCAGTGGCCAGCGTTTCACCCGCGCCATCGCGCAGTTCCAGGTAGGGGTCGAGCATGTCGTCGGTCGAGACCAAGGCGATTTCCACCGGCTCTCCTGCGCGGCCCTGCATGGTGAACAGGTGCTCCTCACCCATCAACGTGCCGGTTTCGCTGGCACCGTAGGTGACGGCGCGCGTGGCAACGGCAACGTATTCGTTCATCTCCAGCCGCAGGTCGAAGCTGCCGCCGTATTCGCCTTCGGCCCATTCGGCATCGAAGCTGTCCACCTCGATGGTGATGCGGCGGCTGCGTTCTTCGGCGCCAAGGCGCACGCGCGAATTCAGGTTGTCGCCGCCGTCGTCGTCCTCTGCGATCACCTCTCCGCCGGCATCCAGCACGCGCACCACCGGGTCGAGGTCGCCGGTCGCGATCACATCGATCTGCAGGCCGGTATCGGCGGGAATGGTGACGCTGAACACGGCAGGCGCGCCTTCCAGCTCGCCCTGGAACACGCGTACATCGCTCTGCTCCCCATCCAGGTCGCGCACCTGCGCCATTGCGGGCGGCGCGACCAAGGCGGCAGCGCTGGCCAGCAGCACGGAGTAGCGAATTGACTTCAGCATCGAGAATTCCCCCTTTTTGAAAAACCGTAACCGGTGAAACTGCCTTCAGGCAGCACATTCGCCTTAGCGCGTCAAAGCTTAATCACGCCTACCTGTCCCATTCATCGGCCAGCAGCCCCCACAGCCACGTGTCGGCCCAGCCGATATGCGTCTTCATGGTGTGACGCAGGTGCCCTTCGCGGGTGAAGCCCAGTCGTTCGAGCAGCGCGTTCGAGCGCCTGTTGCGCGGATCGACATCGGCAAAAACGCGATGGAAACCTTCCTCCTGGAAGAGGTGCGTGATGAGCGCGGAAAGGCATTCGCGGGCAATGCCCTGCCCTTCGTTGCCGGGAACCAGGATATAGCCGATCTCGGCCACCTGCTCGACCGTGGTGCTGGCGACCATGCGGAAGACGGGAGCACCGCCGCCCCGTGGCCCATCGGCGTGCGGCTCGCAGACCCAGGTGCGCCCGCCCCATTGGCTGTCGAACAGGTAGTCGCGGAACTCGCCGCGATCGTCGAACGGCCCGCGCGACCAGTAACGCATCTGCTCCTCGTCGCTGAAGGCGGGCCAGAGCGCGCGCTCGTCGCCCTGTCGCAGCGGGCGGCAGGTAAAGCGCGGGGTAGTAATGACCGGCGTTCGCGGCATGATGCCGATCATAGCACGACCGCGACATCGCGCCATGGCTGGATGTCGCAGGGGCTCGCTTCCGGGCAAGGTCGGCAGAAGCCCATGGGCGGTTCATCGAAGGGGGCAGGCGCATTGCCGGGAAAGCTGCAAGCCATGGCATCGGGACCGCTACCGGGGATTGCACGCGCAGGACCGGAATTGAACGTGTTGGAGTATGGAATGCTGAAATCCCTGAAAGTTCTGGCCGCAAGCGCCGCGATCTGCGCGGTGCCCCTCGCTTCTGCGCAAGCAGAGGAAACGGACGGCGCCGTCCTAACCTCATTCGAGAGCGACGGCGAGTTTGCCTTTACAGCCGGCCAGAAGGCCCGGATCGCCGAGGTCCTCGAGGAAACCCGCGCGCGTGTCGCGCAAGTCTTTCCCCAACTGGCAAGTCAGGTGAGGATCACCGTGCTGCCGGTAAACAGGCCCGCGCTCGATGCCCTTGGCGGGGTGACAGGTCGCGCCGACCGCCCGGACGAACTCATCGTCGAAATCTCGCAGACCTATCCCGACGGAATCGACGGGGCTGTTCGCGACGGGCTCGAGACAACCCTGGTCCACGAATTGCACCATACGGTGCGCGGCTGGACGATGAACGGCAACCATTTCGGGCACGGCATGCAGATCGCGGTCATCAACGAGGGGCTGGCGACGGTCTTTGCGGAGGAGACGCTTGGCACGGTGCAGGAATCCGACCTTCCGCCGCCCGATATCGAGGCGTGGGTCGAGGAGGTTCTCGCCCTGCCCATAGATGCCAATTACGGGGAATGGATGTTTCTTCACCCGGACGGTCGCGAGGCAATCGGCTATCGCACCGGTAGGTGGGTGGTGCGCCGCGCGATGGAACGATCAGGCCTGGGCATCGTCGAACTCACCGACTTCACCCCCGCGGCCATCTGGCAGCTTGCCGGCTATGACTGGGACCGCCAGCTGCGCCGAAGTGCGCAAAGCGCTTCTCCGGCGAACTGAGCGCGGCGGGCATCAAGCGGTCAGGAACTCCACCAGCGCCTTGACCTTCTTCTGCCGCCATTGCGGACGCGGGGCGACCAGCCAGTAGGCACGGCGGCAATCTTCCGGCTCCTCGACCGCTTCCAGCCGCCCGTCGGCCAGCGCATCGGCCACCAGCGGCAGCGGCAAGGTAACGCGGCCAAGGCCCGCCAGTGCGGAACTGAGTGCCTGGCCGGCGCTGCCCACGGTCAGGATCGGCCTTGCATCGGCAGGGCACTCGAAGGTCGGCCAGCTGATCCAGCCATCGGGCGCGCCGGGTGCGGCCACGACCACGCGCTGGCCGCGCTCCAGCTGCACGCCCTCCAGCTCGCCCGGCCCTTCCACCAGCCGCACGGCGACATCCAGGTTGGCTTCGGTAAAGTCCGCGTTCTCTTCGGCGGCGATCTGGATGCGGATGTGGGGGTTGGCCTTCTGGAAACCCGCCAGCCGCGGCGCCAGCCACTGGGCGTAGAATTCGCGTGGTGCGGCGATGGCATAGTTGGACGACGACTGGCCCGCCTGCATCGCCTGCACGCTTTCCTCGAACCGCAGGAACCCTTCGCGCAAGGCCTCCAGGCCCGCCGCGGCCTCTCCGGTCAGTTCCAGTCCTTTCGAGGTGCGGCGGAACAGCACCACGCCCAGCACATCCTCCAGCGCACGAATCTGCTGGCCCACGGCGGCGGGCGTCACCGCCAGCTCGTCTGCCGCGCGGGTGAACGACAGGTGCCGCGCGGCGGCATCGAATACGCGCAGGGCGTTCAGGGGCAGGTGCGTACGTTTCATGGTCGTGCTTTGCCGCCAGCCTCTAGGAAACGTAATGGCTTGCGGCAAGCCGCTTGACCGCGCGCGCCAATCGCCACAGTCTCTGCGCCATCAGGGATTTCCAGGAGTACTCGATGATCCGCCACCTGCTCGGCCTGCTGGCCGCCGTGACCGTGTTTGCTGCACCCGCTGCGGCGCAAAGCTTTTTGCAGGGTGACTTCGATCCCGCCATTCCCACGCTGGAAGAGGTGGCGGGGCACCGTTCGGGCGAACAGATCACCCGGCCCGCCATGGTGATCGAATACATGGAGAGGCTGGCAGAGGCCGCGCCCGACCGCATGCGGCTGGTACAATATGCCACCAGCTGGGAAGGCCGCCCGCTGGTCTACGCGGTAATCTCCAGCCAGGCCAACATGGCGCGGATCGACGCGATCCAGGCCGACGTGCAGCGTATCGCCGCCGGCGGCGCCCCGGCGGCAGACAGCGTGCCGGTAACCTGGCTGTCCTACGGCGTTCACGGCAACGAGATCAGCAGTTCCGACGCCGCGCTGGCGCTGGCCTACCACTTCGTCGCCGCGCGGGGGGACGAGCTGGTCGACACGATCATGGCCAACAGCGTGGTCATCATCGACCCGATGCAGAACCCCGACGGGCGCGCGCGTTTCACCAATTCCTATTACCAGCAGCTGGGCATTGCCCCCTCACCCAACCGCGCGACGGCAGGCCATGACGAGCCGTGGCCGAACGGGCGCGTGAACCACTACCTGTTCGACCTGAACCGCGACTGGTTCGCGCTGACCCAGCCGGAAACGCAGGGCAAGGTCGCCGCCGTTCGCGACTGGCAGCCGGTGGTGCTGGTGGACGCCCACGAGATGGGCGGCGACGAGACCTACTTCTTCCCGCCCAGCGCGGAACCCTTCAACCCCTACATCACCGCTGGACAGCGCCAGAAGCAGGACCTGCTGGGCCGCAACAACGGCGCCTGGCTGGATCGGCTGGGCGTGCCCTATTTCACCCGCGAGGTGTTCGACGCCTTCTACCCCGGCTATGGCGACACCTGGCCGACGCTGAATGGCTCCGTCGCGATGACTTTCGAGCAGTCGAGCGCGCGCGGCCTGGTGTGGGAACGCAGCAACGGCGAACTGCTGACTTACGGCGAAGGGGTGCGCAACCACTTCATCACCACGCTGGCGACGGCCGAAACCGTGGCCCGCAACGCCGACCTGTTCCTGAACGACTATGCCGAATACCGCCGCACCACCGCGCAGGGCGCGGCCGGCACCGGCTGGTACGTCATCGACCTGGCGGATAAGCGCTGGAACGCAGAGGCGCTGGCGCGCCGCCTGGCACACCAGGGCGTGCGCGTGGGCCGGGTGGAAGGTCCGGTAAGCGCCTGCGGACGCAGCTATCCGCAAGGCTATCTCTCGGTCTCGATGCGCCAGCCCACCGCGCGGCTGATCCGCAGCCTGCTGGACGAGAACATCGAACTGCCCGCCGATTTCGTGGAGAGCCAGGAAGAACGCCGCGCGATCGACCTGCCGCACGAAATCTACGACACCACCGCCTGGTCGGTCAGCCTGATGAGCGGGCTGGACGTTGCGCAATGCGCCAATGCCGCGGCAGGCACCATGATCGAGGCCGATACACCCATGCCCGCCATTGCCCGCGCGCCGGGGGCATTCGGCCTGGCCGTGCCGTGGACCGATAGCGGCCAGGTGCGCCTGGTGGCAGAAGCGGTTGCGGGCGGCATGGTCGGCCGCGCGACCGACACCGCCTTTGCCGTGAACGGACGCGAGTTCCCGCGGGGCACGGTGGTTTTCACGCTAACCGACAACGACGGCAGCCTCGACGACCTGCTGACGCTGGCGAACCGGATCGGCGCGGAGACGGTGCCGCTCGAATCGGGCTGGGTCGACAGCGGACCGAACCTTGGCAGCGATGCTTTCGTGCGGCTGGCCGCGCCCAACATCGCGATCCTGTGGGACGATGGCGTCTCGCCGCTGTCCGCCGGTTCCACCCGCTATGTGATCGAGCAGCGTTTCGGCTTGCCGGTCATGCCCATCCGCACCGGCAGCGTGGCCGGGGCCGACCTTTCCGACTGGGACGTGATCATCGCCCCCGACAGCTTCAACCTGCCGTCCGCCGCACGCTCGGCGCTGGCGGGCTATGTCCGCGATGGCGGCGTGCTGGTCGCCTATGGCAGCGCGCTGGGCAGCTTCATCACCGGCGACGATGCGCTGTTCGCCACTCGCGCCGAGACCGTGCTGGGCGGCGACCCTGACGAGGACGAAGGCGAAGGCAGCTCCGCTCCCGGCACCGCGATCGAGAGCATGGAGGATTACCGCGAAGCCATCGCCGATCCCACCCGCCGTCCGGACACCCTGCCCGGCGCGCTGCTGAATACCGAGGTGGACCCGGAGAACTTCCTCGCCTCCGGCTATGACGGCATGGCCCCCACGGTATTTGCCGACGGGTCGCTTATCCTCACCCCGCTGACGCTGACGGAAGGCACCAACGTGGTCCGCTATGCCAGTGCCGACAGGTTGGTGGCTTCGGGCTATGTGTGGGACGAGAACCGCCGCCAGATGGCCTTCAAGCCCTACATGCTGGCCCAGCCCAACGGGCGCGGCCTGGCCATCGGCTTTGCCCACGACCCAAGCGTGCGCGGATACATGGACGGGCTGGACATGCTGCTGGCGAATGCCGTGCTGGTTGCGCCTGCGCGAGTGCGCTGACGCGCACTCGCCTGTTTGTTTTGTCCCTCAAGCGCCGGGCGCAGCGCGTCCGCGCTGCTTGGCTTTCGGCCTACTGGCCGGCCCGCAGTCGCGGGCTGTCGGTCGCTGGTCGCGACCGAGACTTTCGCTTCCGTGCGAGGGAGGCGCTGGAACCGGGCTGCACCTGGCAGCCCGCAAGGGCGAACGCCCGTCCCCTTCGTCTGCCTGCCAAGGCAGGCGCTCAGGGTAAACTAAGCGGGCGCGCCGCGAAGCGGAGCGCGTATAGCGAGGAGGTGAGCGCGGAGGCGCTCACACAAACAAGCAAAAAAATTCGGAAACCTGGTCCAACCTAATCGGTTAGCCGGAAATCAAACCGAGCTATTCTCCGGCGCGGCCAGCGGGAAACAGGGGATTGCCACCAGGAACTGCGTGCCGTCGGCATGGGTGAAGGTGTAGTGCCCTTCCATCGCGCCCTGGTTGGTGCTCAGTTCACAGCCCGAAACGTAATCGTGCGTCTGGCCAGGGGCCAGCACCGGGGTTTCACCCACTACGCCTTCGCCGTCGACGATGTTCACCATCCCGTTGGAATCGGTGATGCGCCAGTGGCGGCTTTTCAGCTGGATGGTTTCGTCACGGCCGTTCTCGATGCGGATGTGATAGACCCAGAACCACCGCCCGGCCCCCACGCGCGATTGCTCGGGCATGAAGCTCACCGCCACGCGCACGGTCACGCCTGCGGTGATGGCGGTGTGCTGGAACAGCGAAGATAGCGCGGCGCGACTCATCACCCTTAAAGGTAACGGCTTTCCGGCCAGTCACAAGGGGACTTTGGGCCTAAACCCCGTACTAGACCCCTGCCCGGTCGAGCGCCTGGCCGAGATCCTCGATCAGGTCGAGCGGGTCTTCCAGCCCCACGTTGATGCGCAGCATGCCGTCCTCGATGCCTGCCTCTGCGCGCCCCTCCGGCCCCATGTTGTGGTGCGTGGTGGTGGCCGGGTGGCACATCAGCGACTTGGAATCGCCGATGTTGTTGGAAATGTCGATCAGCTCCAGCGCGTTGCAGATCGCCATGGCCTGCTCGCGGCCCTTGGGAGCGAAGAAGGCGAAGATCGGGCCGGCGGCCACCATCTGCTTGTGCGCCAGCCGGTGCTGCGGGTGGCTTTCCAGCCACGGGTGCAGCACGCGCAGCCCGCGATCCTCGAGGAATTGCGCCACCTGCAGGGCATTGGCGCTTTGCGCAGGGGCGCGCAGCGGCAGCGTTTCCAGACCCTTCATCACCACCCAGGCGTTGAACGGAGCGCAGACCGGGCCGGTGTTGCGCTGGAAGGGAGAGAGCTTCTCGTCGATCCATTGCTTCGATCCGCAGACAGCACCCGCCATTACCCGGCCCTGCCCGTCCATCAGCTTCGTCGCGGAATAGGCGACCACGTCGGCGCCGAATTGCATCGGCTTTTGCAGCACGCTGGTGGCAAAGGCATTGTCGACAATGGTGGTAATGCCCTTCGATTTCGCCAGCCCGCAGACGAATTCCAGGTCCACCAGGTCCATCGTCGGGTTGGCAGGCGTTTCGAAGAAGAACACCTTGGTATTGGGCTGCACGGCAGCTTCCCACGCGGCGTTGTCGGTCCCGTCCACTACCGTGTGGGTGATGCCAAAGCGGTTGAGCACGTTGTCGAGGATCCAGCGGCACGAGCCAAAGGCCGCGCGGCCCGCGACCACGTGATCGCCCGCAGACAGCATGCACAGCAGCGCGCTGGTCATCGCCGCCATGCCGCTGGCCTGCACCAGGCACGCCTCCGCCCCTTCCATCGCGGCGATGCGGTTCTGCAGCATGTCCACCGTGGGATTGCGAAAGCGCGAGTACTGCATCCCCTCGGCCTCGCCAGCAAAGCGCGCGGCCACTTCCTCGGCACTGTCGTAGCTATAGCCGCTGGTGAGGTAGAGCGCCTCGCTCGTCTCGCCATGCTGGCTGCGCAGCGTACCGGCGCGCACGGCCTGCGTTGCGGGGCGCCATCTGGCGGTAACGGCGGGATCGGAACCGGTGGTTTTCTTCATAGCGCCGCCGATCTACGGATGCGCACTCGCCACGGCAAGCGATGAAACGCAAGGGAAGGAAGCAGCATGCAAAGCGCGATCAGGACCCTGGTCAGGGACTACGGCTGGATACACTCCGGCGTGGGGCTGCTGGGCAACCTTGCCTTCGTCATCGGCAGCGTGCTGTTCCTGCCGGCTTTCGAGCCCTGGAAAGTGACCGGCGTCTGGCTGTTCATCACCGGGTCCACGCTGATGTTCGTCGGCGCGCTGGGCGATATGCTGGTGAAATGGTACGCTCGGGACGAAGGTTGAGCAGGCCGCCTCGCGCACCAGCCTATTGCGCCCCCGCACCGCCGCGCTAAACCCCTGTTTCCATGACCGCAGTGCCCAGCCATCCCCGCGATCCCTTCGCCTGGAACTGCGCGATCGCCCTTGCCTTCCTGCTCTCCTGCCTGGTGCGCATCACCATTCCGGGCGATCCCTATTTCGACGAGGTTCACTACCTGCCCGCCGCGCGCGCGGTAATGGAGCTTGGCTGGGCCACCAATATCGAACACCCGCCGCTGGCCAAGCAGGTGATCGCGCTGGGCATTGCGCTGTTCGGCGATACGCCGCTGGGCTGGCGCATCATGAGCGTCGCCTTCGGCACGCTGGCGCTGTTCGCCGCCATGCGCGCCATGTGGTTCGCCAGCGGCACACGCGCGGCCAGCCTGCTGACGGGCCTGTTCGTCGCCACCAATTTCCTGCTGTTCGTGCACGCGCGCATCGCCATGCTGGACGTGTTCATGGTGGCCTTCCTGATGTTGGCGGCGTGGATGTTTGCAGCGGCCCTGCGCGAGAACGAAACCGCGCGCTGGCGGCTGGCCATCACCGGCGTGGCGCTGGGCTGCGCCATGGCATCGAAGTGGAATGCCATTCCGCTGGCCGTGCTGCCGGGCCTCGCCTTCCTGGCCGCGCGCTGGGCGGCCGGGCGGCGGCGACTGGTGCTGTCCGCACGCGGCTGGCCGATCGGCGGCATGACATTGTGGGAAGCGGGCCTGTGGCTGGGGCTGGTGCCGCTGCTGGTCTATGCCGCCACCTACTGGCCGTTCCTGTTCTGGGACGTGCATTCGGGCAATCCCACCGGACTGGTGGACCTGCACCGGCGCATGCTGTCGCTGCAGACGCAGGTGCCCGAAGGCCATCCCTATCAAAGCCACTGGTGGGACTGGGTGATCAATTCCCGCGCGATCTGGTATCTCTACGAGCCCGTGGACGGCGCCGTGCGCGGGGTGATGCTGATCGGCAACCCGGTGACGATGTGGTTCGGCCTGGTGGCGCTGGGCTGGTGCGGCTGGGCCGCATGGAAAAGCCGTGCGGAGGGCGTGCGGTGGGACTGCGTGGCGCTGGTTCTGGTCTATGTCGCCAGCCTCGGCCTGTGGGTGGTCGCGCCCAAGGCAGTGCAGTTCTACTTCCACTATTTCCTCGCCGCCATGGCGCTCTCTGCCGCGCTGGCCCTGGGCGTGGAGCGCCTGTGGCAACGCGGCGAGCGCGTGGTGCCGATCACGCTGTGCCTGGGCGCGCTGGGGTTCTTCGCCTACTGGTTCCCGATCCTGACCGCCGCCCCACTGGCAAACGAGCAGGACTTCCTGATGTGGGCGTGGACGCCGGGCTGGCGTTAGGCCCCAACAGCAAGGCGACCGATCCCGCTAGGGACCGACCGCCGTGGTTCAATCGGGTCTATTCCGTTCAGGCGACAGCGCGGGCAGAGCCGCGCGGCCCGGCAAACAGCCAGACGACGAAGCCGATTACCGGCAACACGATGATGCCGAGGCTCCACAGCGCCTTCGAGGGGGCGGAAGCACCGCTCACCAGCACGTTGTAGATCGCGTAGATGTCCAGCAGCAGGACGATAACACCAAGAATTTCCATGACTTGCTCCTAACCTCGGGGCGCCGGGGGAAGCGCCCTTCTTGCCCGTTTCAACGAGCCGGTCGGAGCGGAAGTTCCGAGATTGTTCGCCCTGCCCACTGCATCTGGCCTTTCCTGCCCGCCGCGTTATCCTGTCGCCACGAGCAAGACAGAGGGGAATTGCGGCATGACGATTTCGACGTTCAAGGGCACCTTCACGGCACTGCTGGGCGCAGGCCTGCTGACAGCATGCGGCGGCGGAGACGATGCCGGGAGCGCCGATACGAGCAGCACCGATTCGTCCGAAATCGCAATGGGCGAAGCCATGATGGAGGGCAGCGAGACCTACAGCCTGCCTGACTGGACGCCCGAAGAACTCTACCTGCCCGACGATTTCACGGTGACCGGCTCGCAGGCGATCGGCACCCGCACCTATATCATGATGGGCACCAGCGCGATGCCGCAGGACGAGCTGCTGTCCACCTATCGCAACGAACTGGAAGCCGCCGGATACGACGTCACCCCGCTGGAGCGCATGCCGCCGGACGAGCCTGCCATCTACTTCGACGGCAACGGACTGGAGACCGCACAGGTGCGCATCAACGACACCGGCGACCTGCGCGAACTGCAGATCGATTTCTCGAAGGAGATGTAAGCAGGCGCAGGCGCAGGCGGTTTTCGCCTTAGCGGAACCGCCCCCACACGAACTTGCTCGACAACGCGTAGTTCCACACCGAGGCGATGGCCACGCCAACCAGTGCGGCGGCCCACCAGACCAGCCCCTGGTCGTTGAGAACGGTGGCAACGGCCACGTTGGCAAAGGCGCCCACGGCACAGGCACCGCAGAACTTCAGCCAGCCCCAGAACATGGCGCTCGCCCCGCCCAGCTTCTTGTCGCGGTAGGTCAGCAAGTTGTTGAGCCAGAAGTTGAACGTCATCGCCACCATCGTCGCGGTGGCCTGCGCCCAGCCGAAGCCGATCTCCTGCGGCCAGTAGAGCGCGGCGAGCACGGCCATGTGCACGAATACGCCAAGCCCGCCGACCAGGCCGAACAGGGCAAAGCGCACCGGCACCCAGCGGCCGATGTAACGGTCCATCAGGCCGGCAACGAAATCGAGCACGACGCCGTTATCCAGCTTGCTTTCGCCGGAGAGGCGTTCGGCAAATTTCAAGGGGAATTCCTTCACTCTGAGACGCGGCTCGGCGGTTGCGAGGATATCGAGCATGATCTTGAAGCCGATGCCCGAAAGGTCACCGGCCTGCTTGCGCAGCTGATCGGTCCGCAACAGGAAGAAGCCGCTCATGGCGTCGGTCAGCTCGGTGCCGGTCAGCTTGCGGGCCAGCGCGTTGGCAATGCGGCTGCCCGTTTCGCGGCCCTTGCTGGAAAGGCCATCGGCATTGCCGCCAACGGCGAACCGGCTGGCATAGGCAAGGTCGTAGTCACCCGATTTCACGGCAGCGAGCATGTCGTTGAGCAGCGCGGGATCGTGCTGGTGGTCGGCATCCATCACCGCCACGAAGGGCGCGGCGGTGGCGCACATGCCCTCGATCGCGGCGCTGGCAAGGCCGCGGCGGCCGATGCGCTGGATCACGCGAATGCGCGGGTCGGTCTGGCCTATGCGGCGGGCTTCCTCTGCCGTGCCATCGCCCGAATTGTCATCGACGAACACGGCTTCCCAGCCGGACGGGCCAAGCGCCTTTTCCAGCCGCTCCACCATGGGCGCGATATTGTCGCGTTCGTTCAGCGTGGGCAGCACGATCGCCAGCTCCAGCGGGCGCGCGGCTTGCGCTTTCGCCAAACTGGCGGCGGCATCGATATGCTGCTGGAATTGCTCGTGGCTCATCTTCATGCTCCCCGCCTAAGGGGAATTGTTAACCATAAGGTTACCACGCGGCAGTTTTGCGAGCCAGTTACAGCCGCGCCAGCACCGCGTCGCCGATTTCCTGCGTGCCGGCAGTGCCGCCAAGGTCGCCGCCCAGCACGCCGTCTTCCAGCGCGCCTGCCACGGCAGCCTCGATCCGCGCGGCATCCTCCTCACGCCCCAGCGAATGGCGCAACAGCATGGCGAGCGACAGGATCATCGCCATCGGGTTGGCCTTGCCCTGCCCGGCGATATCGGGGGCAGAGCCGTGGATCGGCTCGTACATGCCGAAAGTACCGTATTCGGTCTGCCGTTCGCCCAGCGCCGCGCTGGCCAGCAGGCCGATGGAGCCCACGCACATGCTGGCCTGGTCGGACAGGATATCGCCGAACAGGTTGCCGGTGACGATCACGTCGAATTGACCGGGCGCGCGCACCAGCTGCATGGCGGCATTGTCGACGTACATGTGGCTGAGTTCCACGTCCGGGTATTCCGCCGCGGTTTCGATCACCACGTCGCGCCACAACTGGCTGGTTTCCAGCACGTTGGCCTTGTCCACGCTGCACAGCTTGCCCTTGCGCCCCTGTGCCGCGCGGAAGGCTACGTGGGCGATGCGGCGCACCTCGTCCTCGGCATAGGACATGAAGTCGTAGCCCTGCCGCCGCCCGTCCTCCAGCGTGCGCATGGCCTTCTCGCCGAAGTACACGTCGCCATTCAGCTCGCGCACGATCAGGATGTCGATCTGGCTGGCCACTTCGGCGCGCAGGGCGGACATGTCCTCCAGCCCCGGAAACATGGTGGCCGGGCGCAGGTTGGCAAACAGGCCAAGCGCCGAACGCAGGCCCAGGATCGCCTGTTCGGGGCGCAGGTGACGTTCCAGGTTGTCGCAATCGGGATCGCCCACCGCGCCGAACAGGATCGCGTCCGCCGCGCGCGCCGTGGCCAGCGTTTCTTCCGGCAGCGGGTGGCCATGCTTGCGATAGGCTGCGCCGCCGACGTCGCCTTCCATCAGTTCAAGACCGGGCAAGCCCAGCGCGTCCAGCACGCGGCGCGCCTGCGCCATGATTTCGGGGCCGATGCCGTCTCCGGCGAACAATGCTATTTTCATTGGGCAACCTTCATTGGGCAATCCGTCCAAGCAATTCACGCAAACGATTGCGGGCCGCCATAACGTCTGCGCGGCGGTCGGCAAGCAGGTAGTGATCCAGCGCCGGGCCAAGCGCATCCATGGCGTCCAGCACCTGCGCCATGTCGCCCTGCGGTCGCGAACCTGCTCCGCCATAGCCCAGCTCGCGCAGCAGCAGCACTTCGTACCCCACCAGCGCCGACGCCCAGCCGCGCGCGCTGGGGGCATGACAAATGGCGGAAAGCACGCCTTCCAGGGCACTGAAAAGCGGTGGGTAAGGCTCACGCTCAGGCAAGGCGCTGGCGGTCAGCGCGGTGACCCAGCCGATGGCGGCGGCAGGCAATGGCTCGGCCAGCCACGGGCCCCGGCTTTCGGTCAGTTCGACCTTGGCAAAGGGCAGCTGGCTGGCGGATCGGGCCGACAACTGCAGGTCCACCAGGTTACCGGGAATCACCACCGGGCGCAGGTTCCGCCCGCGCCCGCCCGCGACATAGCCCGCCACCACGCCGAATTCCTCTGTCAGGAATCGCGCCACCACGGCGGTTTCGCCATGCTGGCGAGCGGCAACGAGGATGGCGGGCGCGCGGACGTGCATCCGCGCAGCCTTACTGCGCGCCGTCGCCTTCCCCAAGCACGTCTTCGAGGAATTCGGCCTGCTTGCGGTAGTAGTAGAGGCGGTTGGAGAGCTTGCGCCAGCCGTGGCCTTCATCCGGGATGCGGATGAAGTCGGCGCGCACGCCATTGGCGCGCAGCGCCTGCACCATCACCTCGGTCTCCGAGATGTCGATGCGCGGGTCCATCGCGCCGTGCGAATAGAGCACCGGCACGCGGATCCGGTCGGCGCGGAAGACCGGCGAAATCTCTCCGTAGAAATCCCGCCAGCGCTGCTCGCCGATATCGCCGTATTCGATGATGTCGCTGGCCTTGAGGCCCGGCGATGCTACCTCCAGCGCGGTGATCCAGTTGCCCACGCCGAACAGCGACACGCCGGCGGCGAAGGCATCGGGGTAGTCGGCCAGCACGGCATTGACCATGTAGCCGCCGTAGGATCCGCCCAGCACCGCCGCGCGGTCGCCATCGACCAGCCCGTCGGCATCGAGCGCGGCCAGCAGGTCGACCAGGTCGCGCACCGAATCGAGGCGCTTTTCGCGGTCGTCCAGGGTGGAATATGTGCGCCCCAGCCCGGTGGAGCCGCGCACGTTGGGTTCGAACACCGCCACCCCGCGCGCCACGTGATATTGCGTGACCGGGTCCCAGGTCGGGCCGGACTGGCCGCTGGGCCCGCCATGCACGCTGAACACCACCGGCGGCGCGTCATCGCCCGTGCCTGCGTCCTCAGGCAGGTAGAGCATGCCCTGCAATTCCACTCCGTCGCTTGCCGGATAGCGTACCACCTGCGGGCGCACGAGCGTTTCGGGATCGAGGCCCGCCATGTTGCCGGCAAAGATGCGCGTGGTCTCGCGCGTGGCGAGGTCGAGCGAATAGATATCACCCGGTGTCTGCCAGCCGTTCACCTGCACCAGCAACGTGTTTCCCACGCAATCGAGCGCATAGTCGCCTTCCGGCAAGGCAAAGTCGGTCACATCGAACAATTCTCCGGAAGTCGTGTGCACGACCAGTTCTTCGAAACCGTCCAGGTTTCCTGTCGCTATCACGCCGATGTCGCAAATCTCGATATCACGGGTATCCGATAGTGTTGCAGTCGTATCGGTTTGCCGACGGGCCACGTCGTAGAACTTGAGATCGGCGTATTCGCGATCGACATTGCTGGAGAAATAGAACCCGCTGCTGTCGGCAAGCCATTCGAAACCGCCCAGTGAATGGCTGGCCCGATCTTCCACCGGCGGCGCGCTGATCGTGGTCAGCTCGCGGCTGTCCATGTCAAGGAAGTAGAGGTTGTCGGCATCCTCGCCCACGCCTTCGGTCACCACGGCAAAGCGGCCATCGGGCGACACGCCTTGCGCGTAATAGCCCAGCGTGCCTTCGTAGATCAGCTCGGCATTGCCTTCGAGGTCTGAGCGCCAGACGTCGAAGTCGCTGCCGTTGCGCGCGGTGGAAGAGTAGACGAAGCTGCCATCCTCGGCAAAGCCGCCGAAGACGCGGAAATCGCCTTCTGCAGCGGGCAGCACTTCGCGTTCCTGCGTGCCATCGCGGCTGATCCAGAAATAGCCGGGCTGCTCGTTGCCGTCGCGGTCCGCGGAATAGAGAATACCGCTGCCATCGGGCGTCCATTCGAACATGCGCGGGTTGGTGCGGAACGTCAACTGGCGCGGCTGGCCGCCGCTGGCGGGCACCACCCACACTTCCGGCTGGCCGGTGACGCTGGAGGAAAAGGCCACCATTTCGCCATCGGGCGAAAGCTTCGCCCCGCTGGCCCCGCTGGCGAGCAGGTAGCGGGCGATATCGACAGGCTGCTGCCCGGCCAGCCCGATATCGACTGCCGAGCCATCGGGCTCCATCGCCTCGATGCTCATGTCCGGGCCGGATTGTCCGCCAAAGGCACTGTCCTGCGCCAGCGCGGGCGTGGCGGTGAAAGCGGTGGCGGTCAGGAGAAAGGTGGAAAGACGCATCTATCGGTTCCCTGTATGGTCAGGGTGCCGACACAAGCACGTTTCGCAAGCTTGCGGAAGGGGGTGCCTCAGTCGTGCTTGGCAGGTGGGCCTTCGTGGCCGAACACCTTGGTTTCCAGCGCATCGATGCGGGCCTTCAGCGCGTCGTTTTCCTCGCGCGCCTTGGCCGCCATGTCCTTCACCGCGTCGAATTCCTCGCGGCTCACGAAGTCGAGGCCGCCCATGGCTTCCTTCATCTTCTCGCGGGCACTGTCGCGCGCCTCGCGGCTCATGCCGGCAAAGGTGCCGGCTGCGGCATTGGCGAGTTTGACGAAGTCGGCGATCAGGGGATTCTGGCTCTGCATCGGATTTACTTGGGACTTCCTGTGGGGAAACTCAACTCACAATTCGATCCGCTGCACCGCGCCCGAACCCTGCACCTCGCCCGCATCGGGGTTCAGTTCCAGGAACTGGTAGTTCAGCACCGTCGCAAAGCCCACCCAGGCAAGATAGGGCAGCAGCAGCACGCCGGCCCATTTGCGCACCTTGAAGAACAGCACGATCGTGACAATCAGCGCCGCCAGCAGCACGCCGATGATCGCCAGCGCCAGCCTCATGTCGTGCATGGCGAAGAAAGCCGGCGACCAGGCCAGGTTCAGCGCCAGCTGCACGACGAAGGCGAAAATCGCCCAGCCGCGCCAGCGCGAACCCCAGGCCGCGCAGACCACCGCCAGCGCCAGGCCCATCATGAAATAGAGCACCGTCCAGACAATGCCGAAGGTGGCAGGCGGCGGGAACAGCGCGGGCTTTTCCAGCGCCTGGAACCACGGGCTGCCCGCGCCGCTGCCGCTGAGCTGGCCGGAAAGGAACCCCAGCAGCATCACCGTTGGCACGATGAACAGGGCCCAGCGGATCAGGCTGGCGCGCAATTCCGCAGGGGAAGCAAGGCGATTCATCGGTTTAGGCGACTCCGCGATTCGTCTGCGCAATCTGGCGAGGGCTCAGCCTTCACGCAAGGCAGAGACGAGATATTCCACGTTGCCTTCGGTTCCCGTTATGGGACTCTCGACAATCCCCTGGATGTGCCAGCCGCCTGTTTCCAGCCAGTCGCGTACTTCGTCGCATACGCGCCGGTGCAGCGCCGGGTCGCGCACGATGCCGCCCTTGCCCACCTCGTGCTTGGCCACTTCGAACTGCGGCTTGATAAGCGCCACCAGGCGGCAATGCGGCGCGGCCAGCGCGAGAGGCACTTCCAGCAACTTGGCAAGGCCGATGAAGCTGGCATCGCACACCACCCAGTCGCACGGCCGGTCGATGATCTGGGGCGTCAGAGCGCGGGCGTTGGTCTGTTCCAGCACGGTGATGCGCGGGTCCTGCCGCAGCTTCCACGCCAGCTGGTTGGTGCCCACGTCCACCGCGAAGACATGGTCCGCTCCGTGGTGCAGCAGCACCTCGGTAAAACCGCCGGTGGAACTGCCGATGTCCATCGCCACCGCGCCGGTGGGATCGAGCCCGAAGTGCTTGATCGCATGGTCCAGCTTCATCCCGCCGCGCCCGACCCAAGGGTGATCGCGCCCGCGCACCTCCACCGCCCATTCTTCAGGTACTTGCTGGCCGGACTTGGCGATCCGGCTGAGCTTTCCGGGCGGCCCGGCAAACACCAGGCCCGCCATGATCAGCGCCTGCGCGCGGGTGCGCGATACCGCTTCGCCGCGCTCCACGAGCAGCTGGTCGATCCGTTTGCGAGATGGCTTGCGCTCGTTCATGCTGGACGCGATAGAACCGCCCATGCCCAAAGGTCCAGAAGGAACCCGCCCCATGATCCCCAAAGCTGCCCGCGCTTTCACAGTCACCAGGCCAGGAGGCGGCGCGTGCAACTGATGGGCCTGTACCTCAACGCAGGTGTCGCCGGGGCGCTGGGCGCTGCGATCCTGTCCGCCTGCGTGCCGCCTGCGCCGGAGCCGACTCCCGTCCCCTCCCCCACTTCGCAGGCAGCGCTCGCGCCGCAAGACCCGGCGCAGCCTGCAGCACCCGCTCCGGCCGCGCCGCTGACGGTCACGCCCGCTGTCACGGAGTGGATGGACGCACCGCAGACGCCGGGCGACTGGTTCTATGCGCTGGAGCCGACGGAGAGCCTCGCCGTGTTCGGCACCGGGCCCGAGAGCGAAAACGCGCATCTGGTCATCCGCTGCAACCTGCTGGACCGCCGCGTGGGTATCGCCCGCACCGGCACGGCAGAGGGGCAGGTGGAAATGCTGGTGCGCACCGAAACGCAGGAACGCCGCCTCACTGCTTCGCAGGTCAACGGTCGCCGCCTGATCGCCGCCGAACTTGCGGCCAGCGACCCGCTGCTCGACGCCGTGGCCTTCTCGCGCGGGCGGTTCGCGGTTGACGTGCCGGGCACGGAACCAGTCTACGCGCCCGCCTACCCCGAGATCACGCGGGTGGTGGAGGATTGCCGGGGATAGTCTGTTTCTTCCCTCAAGCGCCGGGCGCAGCTCGCTGCGCGTCTAACGACGACGGACCCGCGGAGGCAGGGGCAAAGAACAAACGAGCATGAAACAAAAAAGGGAGCCGTCACGGGCTTCCCAAACAGGCAATACATACTGACTGTGAAAAAGAAAAATACAAGGCTTGTCTTCGTACCCGCAGTGATTCACACATGCAGACAAGGCCAGCGGTACACGCGGTCTTGGCCCCCGGTGATACGGCAGGGTTCTGGCTCAAAAAGCGCGAAAGGAGGTGATCCGATGTCTCATGGTTCAGCAGGGAGGTCGGTGATGACCCATGCGGAGCATATTCGGTAATTTCCTACTCGCCGAGTAAGGCTTCGTGGGCGGTCTGACTGGCCGCTGACCATGCGAAGGGCAGTTACGCACAGAGCGTAGCTGCCCTTCTCATTTCTGGCCCCCGCTTCGGCGACAGCGAAACGCTTGCCTCTCCCCGCGCCCGCCACTAATCGGCAGCGCATGAAATTCGAGCATATCCCGCACCAGAACCCCGTCCCCGCCGCAGAGCGCGAGAAGGTGATTGCCGATCCCGGTTTCGGCAAGGTCTTCACCGATCACATGGTCATGATCGATTACGACGAGGGTCATGACGGTGAATTTGGGGGCTGGCACGATGCCACGCTCGGCCCGTGCCAGCCGATCCCGCTGCACCCGGCCAGCAGCGTGCTGCACTATGCGCAGGAAATCTTCGAAGGACTGAAGGCCTACAAGCTGGCCGATGGCGGCATGGCGCTGTTCCGCCCCGACGCCAATGCCCGGCGCTTCAACGAAAGCGCCAAGCGCCTCGCCATGCCGGAATTGCCGGAGGACGTTTTCATCGATTCCGTGAAGCGCGTGGTGGAGGCCGATGCCGACTGGTTCCCCACGGTAGAGGGCGGCTCGCTCTACATCCGGCCCTTCATGTTCGCCAACGAGCATTTTCTCGGCGTGCGTCCGGCGACGAAATACAAGTTCCTGGTGATCCTCAGCCCGGCGGGCAACTACTTCAAGTCGGGTTCGCCGGCGGTTTCGGTGTGGATCAGCGAATACACCCGCGCCGCGCCCGGCGGCACGGGCGCTGCCAAGTGCGGCGGCAACTATGCCGCCAGCCTGGTGCCCACCGGCGAAGCCTTCGCTCACGGGCATGACCAGGTGGTGTTCCTCGACGCGGCAGAGCGCAAGTGGATCGAGGAACTGGGCGGCATGAACCTGTTCTTCGTGTTCGAGGACGGCAGCATCATCACCCCGCCGCTGCGCGGCACGATCCTGCCCGGCATCACCCGCGATTCGATCATCACGCTGGCCCGCGAGCAGGGGCTGGACGTGCGCGAGGAAATGTATTCGATCGACCAGTGGCGCGACGATGCAGCCAGCGGCAAGCTGGTGGAAACCTTCGCCTGCGGCACGGCTGCCGTGGTGACGGCGGTGGGCAAGGTGGCCGGCCGCGATGGCGAATTCACCATCGGCAGCGGTGGGCCCGGCCAGATGACCTCGCAATTGCGCGAACGGCTGGTTGGCATCCAGCGCGGCACGGTGGAGGACAAGCACGGCTGGGTCGTGCGGCTGTGAACCGCCTGCAGGCGTTCCGCATCATCGCCTTCGTCGAAGGCGTGACCACCATCGCGCTGTTCCTGGTGGCGATGCCGCTGAAATACTGGGCGGGTAACCCCATGCTGGTGCCGCCGGTGGGGCTGACGCATGGCCTTGCCTGGCTGACCTACGTGATCGGCATGGCGGTGTGCCTGCCGGGCTATCGCTTCAGCGCGTTGCAATCCCTGCGAACCTTCGTCTTCGCGCTGTTTCCCTTCGGCACTTTCCTCAACGATCCGATGCTGAAGCGAAAGCAGGCGGAACGCGGGCCGGTGCGCGCCTAAAGCGCCATCGCAACCGGCGGCTGCCCCGGCCGCCACGGCTTCTCGCGCTGCATCACCGTAGCGAACAGGTCGGATTCGAGGTGTCCCGTCAGCCACGAGTGGACCTGCGGCAGGTCCTGCGCGTCGAACCACTTGCGATCATGGTTGGCGAACTGGCGCACGAAGGGAAAGATCGCCGCATCGGCCAGCCCCCGCGCCGCGCCGCACAGCTGCCCGTGCCCGGCCAGCCGCGCATCCAGCTGCTGCAGGAAGTCCAGCCCCGCCGCGCGGTGCGGCAGCGGGTCGCAGTCGTCGTAGCGGTTGGGATACTTGTAACGATCGAGCGCGTGCTTGAACGGGCCGTCGGCCTGCGCGATAAGCGCGGGGTCGTCACGCTCCAGCCAGCCCTCTGGATCGTTGCGGGCCAGAGCCCAGTGCATCACCTCGAGGCTTTCCTCGATCACCGTTCCGTCCGGTAGTACCAGCACCGGCACCGTGCCCTTGGGCGAGGCGTCCAGCATGGCCTGCGGCTTGTCCGCCAGCTTGACCTCGCGCAGTTCGCAGGCCGTGCCGCTCACCACCAGCGCCAGGCGCGCGCGCATGGCATAGGGGCAGCGGCGAAAGCTGTAGAAGACGGGCTCAGTCGTCATCGGCATCCGCGCGGTCGGGCAGCACTGCACCGACATGCACACGCCCCTCTGCCGCCGCGCGCTCTTCCTGCCGCTGGCGCTCGCGATAGGCTGCGCGCTGTTCATCGGTGCGTTCGTCGTAACAGGCAGGGCAACTGACGCCTTCCTCGAACAGCGCAGACTCCTTGTCCTCCCCGCTCACCGGCCTGCGACAGGCGAAGCACAGGTCGTAGCTGCCCAGCGCCAGGCCATGACCCACGGTCACGCGCTGGTCGAACACGAAGCACTCGCCGCGCCACAGGCTCAGTTCCTCGGGCACCGTTTCGAGGTATTTCAGGATGCCGCCGTTGAGGTGGTAGACCTCCTCCACCCCCTCGGCCTTGAGGAAGGCGGTGCTCTTCTCGCAGCGGATGCCGCCGGTGCAATACATGGCCACCCTTGGCTGCCTGCCCTCGCCCAGCAGCCGCTCGCGCTCACCGCGGAACCATTCGGGAAAGTCACGGAAGGTGGCGGTCTTCGGGTCGATCGCCCCTTCGAACTTGCCCACGGCCACTTCGTAGTCGTTGCGGGTATCGATCACGATGGTGTCGGGGTCGGCGATCAGGTCGTTCCAGTCCTGCGGATCGACATAGGTGCCCGCGTTGCTGGCCGGGTCGAGATCGCCTTGCCCCATGGTGACGATCTCCTTCTTCAACCGCACCTTCATGCGGTGGAAGGGCATGGCGACGGCGCCGGAAAACTTCACCTCGATATCGGCGCAACCCGGCAGGGTGCGGACATGCTCCAGCACCCGCGCGATCCCCCGGTGCGAGCCGGCGATGGTGCCGTTGATCCCCTCTTTGGCCAGCAACAGCGTGCCCTTGATGCCGTTTTCCATGCACACCGCCAGCAGCGGTTCGCGCAAGGCGGCGGGGTCCTCGAAAGCGGCGAACCTGTAAAGCGCCGCCACGCAGATAGGGGCATTGTCGATGGGCAACGGGCCGGTCATGCGCAGGCCTTTAGCGGGCGGATCGCAGCGCGGCCAGAGCGCGTGGCCCGGCGGCTTGCCGCCATCGCCGTGCAAGACCGTCAGTCCCGGTCGCGCTGTCCCAGGTAGAACGCGATCACGTGCTGGTCGTGCAGCATCTGCGCAGGCGTTCCGCTGAAGCTGATAACCCCGTCCTCGATCAGGCAGGCACGGTCGATCACCTCGACCACTTCGGGAATGTTCTGATCGGTCAGCAGCACTCCGATCCCGCGCTGCTTGAAATCGCGAATGATGGACTTGATGCTGGCGATCGTCAGCGGATCGATGCCGGCAAAGGGTTCGTCCAGCAGGATGAAGGACGGGCGCAGCGCCAGCGCGCGGGCAACCTCGCAACGGCGACGTTCACCGCCCGAAAGCGATGTGGCCGCCGCATCGCGCAGGTGGGCGATGTTCATATCGCGCAGCAGCTGCTCCAGCCGTTGCCGGCGGGTTTCGCGGTCGGGCTCGACCACCTCCAGCATCGCCATGATGTTCTGCGTGACTGTAAGGCCGCGAAAGATCGACGGCTGTTCGGGCAGGTAGCCCAGGCCCATGATCGCGCGGCGATAGAAGGGCAGCTGCGAGATATCGCGGCCATCCAGCATGATCCGCCCGGAATCGGGCTTGAGGATGCCCAGCACGCAGTTGAAGGTAACCGTCTTGCCCGCGCCATCGCGCCCGAACAGGCCCACGACCTCGCCCTGGTTCACCGTCAGGGACAGGCCTTTCAGCACCGGTCGCGCGCCAAACGAGCGATAGATATCGATGACTTCGAGCTTAGCTGACCCCACGTGTCCTCCCAGACGAAGTCACCGCCTGTGAAAGGTTGGCCCCACTTTCGCGAGGGGGCACTGTGTCAAACTTGTCTCCGGCTTTCCAGCTATTTGCAGGCCTCGCGTGGGACATGCTGCCCGCCCACCAGGCCATGGGCAGAAAGTCTCACGCGGGCCGGCCCGGCATTTGGCCGGGCCCGACCATCAGATGCTGTCGGGATAGATCGGCCGGATATCGACCGGGATATCGCCCATTCCCGCAATCACCGCTTCGGCGTGCTCGTCGAGGTGCGCATACTGCTCGAAGAAGGCGATAGTGCCTTCGTAATCGCCGGTGGCCTGCAGCATCAGTTCGGTGCGCAGCAGTTCGGTGATGCCCTCGACCAGCTTGTCCTCGTCGATCACGTAGTGCCCTGCGTCCTCGTCCCAGGCGTAGGCGCCGTAGTCCAGCAGGAAGCCGTACTGGGCCGCCGCACCCTTGCCGTGCGCCTCTTCGATCCCGAAGCGCATGGATCGGAACAGGCCCGCCACATAGGTGGCCAGCAGTTCGCTCTTTTCGCTTTCGGGCAATTCGCCGCGTTCCATCATGTAGAGCAGGTTGTAGATGCCCATGACATCGGCCTTGCTCTCCTCCAGCGCCGAATACTGCTCGCGCAGCTGCTCGTTCACCGTGGTTTGCTCGCCGTCGACGGTGATCGTGCCGGGGCCAAGCGAGTGCGACAGTTCGTGGAACAGGGTGAACAGCTGCATGTACTTGCGGCTGACCAGCGCAGCCTGTTCGCTGGAAAGCACCACGTCGGCGATGGGATCCAGGATCATGTCGAATTTCGCGCCCAGCACATTGGCGAGGATCACCTTCTTCGCACCCTTGGCTTCGCGCACGCGCTCGTCGTTGGGCAGGTTGAAGGCGATGGTCTGCACACCCGGCACGTTGTCGCCGCCGCCATGCACCTGGTCGGCCACGGCGATCGGGCTTTCGAAACCGCGGGCGAAATTGTGGTACTCCGCCGGGATCGGCAGGTTGCCCTCCATGTCGCGCAGGTAGCCGACATAGCGATCAAGCGCGGCACTTTCCTCCGGGTTCTTGAGCGTGACGAAGCTCTCGAACGCGGTCTTCGTGCCATAAAGGCGGTCGGTGTAGACCTCGTACGGCCCGATGGCGACTTCGATGGGCGTGCCTTCTAGGTCCATCCACGCCATTTCGCTTTCGAAATAGTCGTCGGACAGGAAACTGTCGGCGCGCAAGGTCAGGAAGCGCTTGAGGCTTTCGTTACTGGTGATTTCCGCGGCCTGGCGCAGCAGGTCTGCTGCGGGTTCCAGGAACTCGGCATATTCGACGCTATAGGGGATGGCAACGAAGCCGCCTTCGCCGTCGTGCATGTCCGGATCGCGGCGCACCACGGTATAGGGACTCATCAGCGCATCGGCCTCGTCCGGGTGGGCTGCAAGGTAAGCGTCGAATTCCTCGCGCGTCAGGTCCGCCGGATAGAAACCCGCGCCTTCGGGCCATTCGCTTTCGCCATAGAAAGGGTGGTTTTCTGCAATGGTGTCCCACGGGCCGTAATGCAGGTCGAACATCTCCAGCGCTTCGGCATCGCCGCTCGCCTCGATCTCGGCCCGCAAGGCAGGCAGGTCCGCGCCGCGCTGGCGCAGGTAGATCCGGTCCATGTAGCCGCTGGCCTCGATCAGCAGGTTGACCACCTGCCGCTCTTCCTCGGTCAGGTAGGAGGTGTCCGGTACCATCTCGACATCGGCAATGCTGGCACGGCTGGCGGCCATGTCATAGCCGCCATCACCCGCCTGTTCGGTGCCGGGTGAGCATGCCGCCAGCAGGGCAACGGGCGCGGTGGCAAGCGAAAGGGCGATAAGGGCGTGGCGCATCGGTGGAATTCCTTCAACTGGTTACTGGCGCAAGCACCTAGCCGAGTGACCGGGCGGAGTCACGCAAGGCATCGCTTTGCGCCTGGCTGCAAGACGGCGTATCCTGACCGGCATGGTGGACAGCGACGAGAAGCTGATGCGCGACACTGCCGGAGACCGGCTGGTGTTGCTGATGGACAGCTATCGCCGCGTCACAGGCCAGCCGCTGGCCGCCACTGCCGAGGCGCTGTGGAGCGCACCCTATGCGGTGCTGGCACACGATACCAAGTCGCCGCCGGAATTCTTCTACGCCAACGCCCGGACGCTGGGCCTGTTCAAGCGCAGCGCCGCGCAGATGATCGGCCTGCCATCCTACCAGTCGGCCTTGCCCGACGCGCGCGAGGACCGCGCTGCCATGTTCGCGCGGCTGGAGACGCATGACGTGGTGAAGGGATATTCGGGCACTCGTGTGGCCGCCGATGGCACGCGCTTTCGCATCGTCGACGCGGTGATCTGGAACCTGCGCGACGACGCCGGCACGCTGCACGGGCAGGCGGCGCGGATCGATCATGTGGAGATGATTGGCTGAGTTCGTTCAGCCGGCGTAGTCGGTCCAGGCCTGTTCTTCGCGCGATTCCGCCTGTGCGGCCAGTTCGCTAGCTTCGTCCCACGCCTGCGCCATCAGCATGTCGGCCAGCATGGCTTCGACCGGGTTCAGGCCGTCGCGGGCATGGTCCAGCGCGGTGCGCGAATAGAGGAAAACGTTGCGCGTCGCCTCGCCGGTCAGCGGTACCTGCGCGGTGGTGAACTGGCGTGCGTCGTCGGCCAGTTCCACCGCAATGCGATGCTCGCCTGCCTGCAGCCCCTCGAAGCGATAGGTGCCTTCGGCATCCGTCGTGGTCGTCACGCCCAGCGCGGGGATCGTTACCGTCACACCGGCCACCGGGGTGGCCGCGGAATCGCGCACCGTGCCCGACAGGTCCCCGGCAAGGGCACCGACCGGAACGGCAGCCAAGGCCACGGCGCTGGCGAAAAGGGCGATACGGATCATGCCTGCGCCCCAACAGCACCAATGTTACGGCTTGAAGACTCCGTGTGACGATTTCGGGTCCATGGGCCCGGCTGATCCCGGCCCTCCACGAAACCGTCGGTGAAGTAGGGAACCTCGGCAAAAGGGTGAAGCACGCTCGACATGGAGTCGAAATCACCGACTTTCACGCAGAAATAGGGGCGCGCGGGATCGTTATCGATGTCCCTCCAGCGCACCGGGAAGTCTTCGATCGTGCGCCCTTCGCGCAGCGTGCAGTAGGTTGCGAAGCTTTCGTCCGCTTGGTCTTCATCGGATGGGCGCATCGCGAACAGCCGCGGATCGCGCGCCTCGTCGAACTCGTACCAGACCTCGAAAAGGCGATCGATCTGATCAGCCATGGCCCCGACCTCTTGCAGGTCGAACAGGTCCTGATCGAACAGGTCCGTGCTTGTCAGGCGCTCGTAGAGGTCGTGATCGGACAGCCGGACAAAAGCCTCGAAATCCTGGTCGGCCAGGGTCTCGAGGGCTTGCTCGAAGATGTCGCGACCGGGAAAGTCCGAAAGGTCCGTGACCTCGACTGGCTCCAGTTCGCGCAAGGCCACCGGCACTTCGGCGCGGCGCAGGCGGGTTACGGGCGGCCCTTCGACCCCGCGATATTCCACCGGCACGATGTAAGGAGCGTCGAGCGTGTAGTGGCAAAGCCCGCCAAGCATGGGGATCGTGTTCGGATGGGCCTGGTAGTATCGATCCAGCGCTTCGTATTCGAGCACGCAGGACCCGAAGGTTCCAACCACTTCCTCCAAGCGCGGTCTATGCCGTTCGTGCTCGATGTCGTTGTGATAATTGATGGTCAGCGAAGGCCCGCCACCCGGCACAGCCAATCGATCGGCATAGAGGCGGTTGTCGGTTCCGTAGGTGCCGAACAGATGCAGCCCACGCACGCGCACGCAGCGCCCGGCCCATTCGCGGAACTGTCCTGCCAACTGCTCGACCGTCGCTTGCTGGGCAGTTTCGCGGGTGCAGGCATCCTGCGGCTCCCCATCCTGCGCCAACGCGGGCGCGGCGACGAGCGCTCCGAACGGAAAAGCCAACGCGACCAGGAGTCTGGCCATGCTCGGCACCATGCGCCGGAGGCGAGCAAAAGGAAAGTTCGGTCAGTTCACCCGCGGCGCCGGCCCCGGCGCTTCGGCCAGCGATCCTGCCAGGTCCTCGTACCCGGCGCGGCGCGGGAACCTTGCCAGCAGCATGATGAGCAAGCCCACGAAGTGCAGCGCGATGACCACGCCGAACATGGCCGGCAAGCCGCCCAGCCGGTCGGAGAAGCCGAACACCGTCGCGCCCAGCGTGATGCCGAGGTTGGAACAGGCCATGTAGATCGTGAACTGCGTCGCCGCCACGCTGGCATCGCACAGCCGCATCGAGATCGGCAGCGCGGCCACGGTCAGCAGGATGTCGAGCGCGAACCAGCCGTAGATGAAGAACAGGAAATAGCGGCTGTCACCCCACATCGCCTGCGTCGCCATCATCGTGGCGCTGAAAGCCATGTAAAGCGCGAAGAAGACGATGGTGGTGCGCTTGGCGCCGAAGCGGTCGCCCAGCCAGCCGCCCAGCGTCAGGCCCAGGATGCCCGCCACCAGCTGTGCCGTGCCCGCCGCAGCGGTGATCGCGGCCTCGTCCCAGCCGACGTAGTTGGCGCCCATCATCGGTGTGATCGCGGTGAACATGCCATAGTGAAAGCCGCGCACCAGCAGCACCGGCAGCCACAGCAGGCTGGCGGGCAGCAGCAACGATTTGAAGGTGTTCTTGAGGATCGGCCACCAGGCGCCCAGGTGGACCTCGCGATTGCGCGGGTGCACCGTGCCCTCGCCCCACGGCAGGCGGCGTTCGCCCTCCCGCTCGCGCAGCACCAGCACGTAAGCGGTGATCAGCGCGATGAAACCCGCCGCCAGCAGGTAGGCCGCCGACGGGCCGAAGGCGGCAATCGCCATGCCGGTGATGCCGGTGGCAGCCGCGATGCCGATATATTGCCCGCCGAACATCATGCCGCTGGCGCGGGCGCGTTCGTCTTCCTCCATGATGTCGACAGCCAGGCCGTCCACCGCCACGTCCTGGAAGGTGGTGGCCATGTTGACCACGAAGCCCGCCACGCCCAACAGCAGCACGTCCTCCACGCCCGGCTGTACGAAGGCGCAGGCCAGCAGCAACGCGATCATCGTGCACTGGGCGCCAGCAATCCACGCGCGCCTGCGGCCCATGGCCATGAAGGTGTAGCGATCCATGATGAAGCCGTTGACCAGCTTCAGCGTCCACGGCAGCGCGGTCAGCCCCAGCACGTAACCGACATCGGCTGCGCTCGCGCCGTTGGCGGCCATCCACGCGGGGATGGCGGTCCAGAACAGGCCGATGGGCACGCCTTGCGCCACATAGAGGATGAACAGCGTGAACAGCCGCAACCGGCTGGACTGCGCCAGGATGAATTTGCCGTCAGGCACCATGCTCGCGATAAGACCCCCCGTCTTGCGCGACCCCGTTGCAGACCCTGTGCCCGCAAATATGCGCATAATCGCGGCGAATGTGCAAATCGGAGGCCAAGCGCAGCTTTAGGCGGGCCCCAGCAAGCCTTGCTTGCGGCGCGGCGCGCCGAAACCTATTGAGCCCAGCAAGAGACCCGCTGCAGGAGAGCCGCCCGATGTCCGACACCTACACCCCGCCCAAAGTATGGCAGCCTGCGGAAAGCGGCGGCCAGTTCGCCAGCGTCAACCGCCCGACCGCGGGCGCCCGCGAGCAGAAGGAGCTGCCGCGCGGCGAGCATCCCTTCCAGCTCTATTCGCTGGGCACGCCCAACGGGGTGAAGGTGACGATCATGTTCGAAGAGCTGCTGGAAGCCGGCTTTTCGGAGGCCGAATACGATGCCTGGATGATCAAGATCTTCGAAGGCGACCAGTTCTGGTCGGGTTTTGTCGAGCTCAATCCCAATTCCAAGATCCCCGCCCTCCTCGACCAGTCGGGCGACACGCCCTTCCGCGTCTTCGAAAGCGGCGCGATCCTGCAGCACCTGGCGGAGAAGTTCGACTACCTGCTGCCCAGGGTGAACCCGGCGCGCGCCGAAGTGCTCAGCTGGCTCAACTGGCAGGTGGGCACCGCGCCCTTCATCGGCGGCGGCTTCGGCCACTTCTACGTCTACGCCCCCGAACGCTATCGCTACCCGATCGATCGCTATGCGATGGAGACGAGGCGCATCTTCGACGTGGCGGACCAGCAGCTGGCGAAGACCCGCTTCCTCGCTGGTGACGACCTGTCCATCGCCGATATCGCCGCCTATCCGTGGCTGGGGAACCTCTATCACGGCGCCTACAACCGCTGCGACATTTTCCTGTCGCTGGACGAATACGAGCATGTGGGCCGCTGGGTGAAGGAAATCGACGCCCGCCCGGCAGCCATTCGCGGGCGCCTGGTGAACACGCAGGCGATGGAAGAGCGCCACAGCGCTGCTGATTTCGACAAGGTGGAAGACCGCAGCCTGTTCGATCCCGTGCGCAAGCGCGCGGACGTCTGATTTTCGCTCCGACCTCCGTCGGAGCGTCCTCGCTAGACGCGCAGACAAGCTGCGTCCGCTGCGGGCGGGCGTTCGCCCTTGCAGGCCGCTAGTCGCGGCCCGTTTCCCTCGAGAATCGCTCTGGCTGCCGCTTGCCTCGGTCGCGTCCAGCGACCGACCGAGCGCGAACGTGCGACCCGCAGGTGCCACGCAGTCAGAAGGACGGAGCGAATAGCACCGAGGACGCAACCGCGGAGGCGGGTGCGAAAGACAAGGACATCCGGGTTGCACCCTGCGATCCGCCCGCTATATGAGCGCGCTCCTGCTGGGGTGTAGCCAAGTGGTAAGGCATCGGTTTTTGGTACCGACATTCGCAGGTTCGATCCCTGCCACCCCAGCCATCTTTCCTGCGGAAACATGCCCGGCGTGTTCGGGGGGCGCAGGTTCGATCCCTGCCACCCCAGCCATCTTTCCTGCGGAAACATGCCCGGCGTGTTCGGGGGGCGCAGGTTCGATCCCTGCCACCCCAGCCACTCTCCCCTAACTTGTTCGTCTTGCCAGCAGCGCAAAGCCGGTGACGCTCACTGCGCTTGCGCCCAGCACCACCAGTGCCGCGCCTGCAGCACCCAGCCAGTCCAGCAGCCACGGCAGTGCGATCAGTCCTGCCACCAGCGGCACGGCGCGGATCAGGAAGTTGGCGATGGCGCGCCCGCGTGCCACCAGCAGCGCTTCCAGGCTGGCGCTTACCAGTTCCAGCGAAGCGGCAGCCGCCAGCACGATCATCGGCCAGTAGGCAGGCAGGTAGTCGCTGCCCGCAATCGCCAGGATCAGCCAGTGCCCGCCGGCAAGGCCGATGGCGATCACCACCACGCCCGTTACCACCGCGATGCGGGTGATCTTGCGCACCAGCAGCTTGGCATTGTCCGGGTTGCGCACCAGTTCGGGATAGACCGCGCGCAGCAGCGCCTGCGCCAGTTTCAGCAGCCCCTCGCCCAGTTGCGAGGCGACGCGGTAGATGCCCGCCAGCGCCGGGCCGCCCAGCACACCCGTCAGCAGCACCAGCAGCTGGCGGCTGGCGATGGACAGCATGCCGGTCAGGCTGGTGCCGATCACGAAACTCCAGGCTTTTTCCCCCGCCATGGCCCGCTCGCGCGGCAGGCGGGTCAGGCTTATGCGGCGCCAGTGGATCGGCTCTGTCATGGCAGCCAGGCGCCAGTACATGGCCGCCGTGGCGACTTCGGCTGCGCCCCAGACGATCAGGAAGCTCTGGATGCTGGGGTGCCAGAAGATCACGAACACCGCCCCTACCACGCGCACGATGCTGGTGGTGGCATCGGCCAAGGCCGCGCGGGCATAGCGATCGTGCAGGCGCAGCAGGCCCGTGGGCGTGGAGCGGATCGACAGCAGCGAGGCCAGCGTGAACAGGAAGGTGGGAAAGCGCATCTTTTCCGGCAGCAGCAGCCAGTCCCCGGCAAAGCCCAGCACCAGCGCGGCAATGGTTGCACCCACCAGCACCGTTACCCCGTCCAGCGCCAGGGCAAAGCCGGTGGCGGTCTTGCGGTCGTCTGCTTCCTGCCCCCAGCGGATGATCGACTGCCAGGTCTGGAAGCTGGAAAAGCCAACCACCAGCTGCGCGAAGGTGAAGGCGATCACGAACAGGCCGAAGCGTTCCGGCCCCAGCTCGCGCGTGGCCAGCGCCAGGTAGACAAGGCTGAGCACGGCATTGATCCCGCGCGCGCCCATCAGCCAGCCGGTATTGGTGAGAGCGCGACGGATCATGGTTTGCGCCAGTGCCCCAGCGCGGCAGGAATTGCAAAACACAAAAGCGCCAGCCACAAGGATGCCCAAGGGAGAGACAACCATGGCCATACCCACCGCGCGCCTTGCCTTCATGAAGCTGCACACCGGCGACCTCGAGGCCGCAACGGCTTTCTGGCAGGCAGCGTTCGGCTTTGCCGTCACCAATTCCTATGACGTGGAGGCCTTTCGCGAGAACATCATGGCGCTGCCCGGGCAAATGGAAAGCGGGCCGCAGCTGATGCTGGTGGAGCCCAAGCCCCGCGCCCCGCAACCGGTGGGTCCGGGCCACGGGCCGCTGGGGCTGGTGGTGGCCGATATCGCCGCGAGCCAGGCGCACGCGATTGCCCATGGTGCAGAGGAAGTGATGCCGCCCACCGATATCGGCGGTGTGATGGTATCGCTGCTGAAGGCGCCCGACGGCCACGAAATCGAGCTGGTACAGCCGCTCGGCTAAGTCGTGCCGGTCAGGCCTTGGCCGTCTGCCTTCCGCCGATCACCCCGCCGTTCACCACGCCCAGCGTGAAGACCAGCACGGCAATAATCAGCGCCGGGATGGCGGTGAGGCCAAGGATCGTCTGCAGCGGCAGCGCCGCAGCCAGCGCCAGCCCGCCGAAATAGGGGAACCAGATCCCGCCAAAGCGGCCCATCGCCCCTGCCCAGCCGATGCCGGACGAGCGCATTTCGGGCGGGTAGCTGAGCGTCGCAAGGTTGTTGATGCCCGTCTGCCCGCCGACCTGCGCGAAGTTCCACACCACCAGCGCGGTGACGAAGACCACGGCCATCAGCGGCGGGATGTAGCCCAGCGAGATGATGGCCACGGCATCGATCACGAAGTAGCCGGTGATCAGCCAGTAGGGGTTCATCCGGTCCATCAGCCAGCCCATCACCAGCGTGCCCGATGCGCCGCCGAAATAGCCGATCACCATGTAGAAGGCGAAGGTCTCCAGGCTCAGCCCGGCGAATTCGTACATGTAGGTGGCCAGGTAATTGGCCAGCAGGGCAATATTGCCCAGGCTGAAGAAGCAGAGCGAAAACAGCAGGATCGTCTGCATCCGGTAGCGCGGGCCGAACATGGCGAGCGGGCCGTATTTCGATACTTCCGCCTGGTCGCCCAGGTAGAATGTCGTGCCCGGCACCAGCTGCAACGTGGGGTCGCGCTGCTGCAACACCTTCGCCACGCGCGGATCGGCGGGGTTGCGGTTGACGCGGAAGGCCAGGCTTTCGGGCACCAGCAGCAACAGCAGCATGGCCGCCAGCGGCACCAGGCCGCCAACGATGAAGAAGCCTTCCCAGCCGATATCGTCGAGCAAGGCCGTCACCATCAGGCCGCTGCCCAGGTTGCCGCCGGAAAAGCACACCAGCGCGATTGCCATGAACAGGGCCCGTTTGCGCTTGGGCGTGGCTTCGGAAAGGAAGGCAAGGCCGACGGGCAGCATGGCGGAGAAGAACACGCCCGAAATGCCGCGCAGCCAGGCAAGCATGGTGAAGCTGGTCGACCACGCAGCCCACAGCGACAGCCCGCCAAAGCCCAGCAGGCACAGCGCCAGCACCGGCTTGCGACCGATCCGGTCTGCCAGCGGCGGCATGATCAGCGCGCCGATGAACATGCCCACCTGCTGGTAGGTCACCACCGGGTTCATATCGACCGAGGTGCCGCCCAGCCCTTCGGCAATGGCGGGCAGTATCTTGCCGAGGAAATACATGTCGAACCCGTCGAGGAACAACACCACGGACACGATCACCAGCGTGCCGATGTGGCGCGGCCTTATGGGTTGATTGTCAATGAATTGGGCGACGTCGAAACGCGCCTGTTCGCCGGCTGTTGCCATGTCCTCTCCCTCGTCCGGGAGATTGACCCAGCCCGCCCTCCGCGTCAATCGGCAGGTGGCAAGGGCTCTACCGGATTGTTGGGCACAAGGATCAGTTCGCCCGCCTCGATCCGCACGCTGGCAAGGCGACTGAGCAGGTTCATGCCGATCACGTTGGTCTCGCCCAGCCCCGGCGCGATGACCGCGTCCAGCCCGCTTGCGGCGACATTGCCGAAGCGCAGCGAATCGATGTTGGTGAGGTGTGCAGCGACCGTGCCGTTGGCGGTCTGCAGACGGATCGGCAGGCCGCCGTCACGCGCTTCCAGGCCGGCCCTTTGCGCCGTGTCCTGCGAAACGGCTGTCAGCGTGGCGCCGGTATCGATCAGGAATGGCACGCGGTGCCCGTTGACGTCGGCTTCCAGCCAGTAATGCCCGTCGCGCGACAGCCCGATGCGCGTTTCGCCGCCTTCCACCACCTGTTCGGGCATGCCCAGTTCGGGCACGGCCATCGAGAACCGCGGATCGAGGCGCGACAGCTGCAGCACCACCAGCACCAGGATCGCCATCAGCGAAAAGGTGCTGGCAAAGCGCAGGAACCGGCCCAGCGCAGGCACGCGCGGCAGCAGAATGGAACCGAGCACGCCGCCCACCATCGCCGCCACGGCTGCCATCAGCAGGCCCGATTGCGGGATCTGGCGGATCATCAGCGCAAGCTGGTCGAACACGGCGGCCAAGTCCATTCGCACAATATAAGCGCGAAAGCGGCAATTTGCGAAGCGCGACTTCAGGGCGCGTTTTCAGCAGGTTTCAGGGCGCGGCGCGCGCAATGGTGGCCTTGGCCAGCACCACCGAGAACCGGCCCGCCTCGTCTGTCCAGCGTGCGGTGGGCGTCCAGTGCCCGGCCAGCAGCAGCATGTTGGCGCTGCGCAGGTCGAACTTGTGGCTGTTTTCGGTGTGGATCGTCTCGCCCGCCTGCATGGCAAAGTCCTCTCCCGCAACGCTGAAGGCGACATCGGCTTCGGCCACGGCGTGCATTTCGATGCGCGCGAAGGTGTCGTTCCAGCGCGCCTCGTGGTGGAATTTCTCTACCGGGATGGTGCCGTCCAGTTCGCGGTTGATGCGGCGCAGCAGGTTGAGGTTGAACTGCGCCGTCACGCCTGCCGCATCGTCATAGGCGGCTTCCAGCACCGCCTTGTCCTTGATCAGGTCCATGCCGATCAGCAATTGCGCATCGGTGCCCAGCGTTTCGCGCATGGACCGCAGCAGGTCCACCGCCGTGCGCGGCACCATGTTGCCGATGGTGGAACCGGAGAAGAACCCCAGCTTGGGCATGTCTGCCACTTCGGCAGGCAGCTCCACGCGGCGGGTAAAGTCCGCCTCCACCGGATAGACCGGCAGGCCGGGGAACTTGGCCGAAAGCTCGGCGGCAGAGGCCCGCAGGAAATCGCCGGCAATATCCAGCGGCACATAGGCGCCGGGATCGATGGCTTTCAGCAGCAGCGGCGTCTTGACCGATGAGCCGGAGCCGAATTCCACCACCGCACGCCCCGACCCGATCGCCTCGGCAAATTCGGCGCCGCGCGTTTCAAGGATCTCGGTCTCCGCCCGCGTCGGGTAATATTCGGGGACCTGCGTGATATCCTCGAACAATTGCGATCCGGCATCGTCATACAGCCAGCGTGCGGGGATCGCCTTCTGCGCCTGCTTCAACCCAGCCAGCACGTCTGCACGAAAGGCGCGGTCCACTCCGTCCTCGTCAAGGTCGACGAGCTGGATACCTTGGTTGCCTGTCATCAGATGTCCTTTGCCAGCCTGAGGCCGGTGAATTGCCAGCGCTGCTGGGGATAGAAGAAGTTGCGATAGCTGGCGCGCGAGTGGCCGCGCACGGTGGCGCAGCTGGCGCCTTTCAGCACCCATTGCCCGGCCATGAACTTGCCGTTGTATTCGCCCACCGCGCCCTCGGCGGGCTGGAAGCGGGGGTACGGCAGGTAGGCAGAGCGGGTGAACTGCCAGACGTCGCCGAACAACTCACCGCTGCCGACCGGCGCAGGCGGCGCGGCACCGTCCAGCTGGTTGCCTGCCGCAGCATCGAAGCGCTGGTCGCTGTCGGCCGTGTCCTGTCCGCGGGCAATGGCTTCCCACTCGAACTCGGTCGGCAGGCGTGCGCCTGCCCAACTGGCGAAGGCATCGGCCTCGTAATAGGAGATGTGCGACACCGGCGCATCGGGATCGCGAACCTGCCAGCCGGCGTGAGTAAAGTGCTCTTCCCCGCGCCAGTACAGCGGGGCATCGATATTGCAGCGCTGCAGCCAGGCCCAGGCATCCGACAGCCACAGGCGATGGTCCTGGTAGCCGCCGTCGGCGATGAACTGCGCCCAATCGCCGTTTGTGACCAGCCGCCGCGACAGCGCAAACGGCTCCAGCAGCACGCGATGCGCGGGGCCTTCGTTGTCGAAGGCGAACCCCCCGGACTGGTGGCCGACGCGCGCCACCCCGCCGGGGTGGATGATCCAGCCGTCTTCCTGCGGCGATGCCTTGGCTGGGCCTTTGTCCCACATGGCCGGGCCCAGCGGGTTCTTCGACAGCGCATGCTTGATGTCGGTCAGCAGCAGCTCGATGTGCTGCTGTTCATGGGCAATGCCCAGCTCGACCAGGTCGGCGAGGTGCTCTTCCTCCAGCAGCGGCTGCATCGCTGCGTCCACATGGGCGCGCCAGTCCAGCACTTCGGCCAGCGTGGGCCGGGTGATCAGGCCGCGCTGGCGGCGCAGGATGCGCTCGCCCTCGGCCTCGTAATAGGAATTGAACAGGAACGGCCAGCGCTCGTCATGCAGGCGATAGCCCGGCAGGTGGTCGCGCAGCAGGAAAGTCTCCCAGAACCAGGTGGTGTGCGCCGCGTGCCACTTGGCAGGCGAGGCATCTTCCATCGACTGGATCGTGGCATCGGCCTCGCTCAGCGGTTCCAGCAGCCCTTCCATCAGGCTGCGCGTGGCGGCATAGCGATCTGCCAGCGACGGCAGGGCCCGATCCTGCGTTGGGCGCATGTTGGCTTGGGGCAAGTTGGCTTGGGACAAGGCCCTCTCCCGGTGTCGGCTTCCTGCGTCCTACGCATGAATGACCCATCGGGTTTCCGATTGAAACCCCGACGAAGGAACTATTTTCCCCGCCAGCGCGTGCTCAGGCCGCGCGTTTCACCCGGTTGCGTCCCTCTCCCTTGGCTTCGTACAGCGCAGCATCGGCGCGGGCCAGCAGGCTTTCGCAAGTGTCGCCCGGGCGGACATGGGCCAGCCCCACGCTGATGGCAACCCTGGGCAGATTAGACCCTTCCGGCCCCTTTTCGACAGTGCTGCGCAGCCGCTCTGCCAGCTGGCGCACGGTCTGACCTGACATGCCTGCCACCAGCCAAACGAATTCCTCGCCGCCGATGCGACCGACGATGTCGCCGTGGCGCGACTGGGCGCGCGCCATGTCGGCAACCTGCTGCAACACCGCATCGCCCACGCCGTGGCCGTGGGTATCGTTGACGCTCTTGAAATGATCGATGTCGAACAGGATCGCGCTCAATGGACTGCCGCAGTTCTCTGCCACCACGATCATCGATTCCAGCCGGTCGAAAGTGCAGCGGCGGTTGGGAAGCGTGGTCAGCGGATCGGTGTTGGCCAGCTTCTGCGCTTCGGAAGCCAGCCGCATGGCACGGCTGCGGGCATTGTCCAGCGCTTCCTCGCGCCGCACCTGTTCGGTCACGTCCATGGCCACGCCGAACACCGCCACGCGTTTGCCGTAGCGGTCGAACTCGTTGCGCATCGCCATGCGCAGCACCCGCTCCAGCTGGTGCGAGGGGCGTACACGATAGGTAAAGCTGTAGGTGTCCTGTTCATCGCGGTGGCGAGCGATCTGGCGAAACAGTTCCTCGCCGCCATCGGGCAAACGTCCGCGCACGTCCCCCGGATCGGGTGCCAGGCTGCGGGAAAGACCGTTCATTTCCAGCATCTGGGGCGACCAGTCCTGCGTTCCGTCGACCAGGTTCAGGCGCCAGCGGCCGATGCCGGCGGTTTCCTCCGCCAGGTTGAACAGCATCAGGCTCTGCTGCATCTGCAGGTTGCGTTCCTGCAGTTCGTACTGCAGTTCCTGCCGCTTCAGCAGCATGGCAGCAATCGGCAACACGGTGGCCAGCATGGCCAGCAGCCAGCTTTGCAGCACCAGCGTGGCCTGCGCTGCGGGCATCGGCAACAGCGGCATGGGGGTGCCGGTCACCACGCTCAGCCAGGTGCCAATCGCCGCATAGATCAGTATCAGCAGCAGGCTGGCCTGCTGGCCATAGCGCGCCGTAGCCAGCACGATTCCCGCCACCAGCAGGGGCATCAGTGCCACCTGGCTGACCTGCAGGGCCACCAGCGCCAGCACGGCGCCGCCCAGCAGGAAGGGCACCAGCGAACGTTCGAAAGCGAACTGCTGCACCTTCGGCCCCAAGCCCAACTCCTGCCGCGCCAGCAGCAACAGCGGGGTGACCGTCAGCATGCCCAGCACGTTGGCAAGAAACCACCAGGCGAATTCGGCCAGTGTCTGTTCGGCACGGAAGGGGATGGCCACCAGGGCACCTGCCAGGGCGCCCAGCACGGCAGCGACGAACAACCCGCCCACCTGGCGGAACCTGCGCGGCACCGAGCGCCGCCCGCCCAGCGCCATGATGCCAAGTTGCGCCCCAATGATCGACTGGACCAGGCTGGCAACCGAATAGGCAAAGGCATGATCGATCGGCGTTCCGACCAGCCAGACGGCCACGGCCTGGATCGGCAGCAGCACCGCGGCAAGGATGGCCCACCTGCTGCGCCGGGTGCCGAGAAAGGCAGCCACCGCCACGCCCGATGGCGCCCACAGCAGCAGCACCGCGCCCAGCTGGTCGCGCAGGGCGTCGCTGGCCAGGGCCAGCACGGCCCAGACCGCACCCGCCAGCAGCGGTTCGCCAAGGAAACGCAGGTCACGCACAGGAACATCCCTTTTGTAAAGCCAAGGGAATGTAGCGCGCCCCGGTAAGGCAGGGTCGACCGTGGCCCTAGGGGTTACGCCCTAGGCCGATGTTCGGCATCGGGTCTGTTCAGGCAGCGTCCTGCCGCGCTTCGCCCAGTTCCAGGTTAAGCATTTCGGCCAGCAGGAACGCCAGTTCCAGCGACTGCGCGGCGTTGAGGCGCGGGTCGCAATGCGTGTGATAGCGATCGGCCAGGCCTTCGTCGGTGATGGCTACGGCACCGCCGGTGCACTCGGTCACGTCCTGCCCGGTCATCTCGACATGGATGCCGCCGGCGTGCGTCCCCTCGGCCCGGTGCACGGCGAAGAAGCCACGCACTTCGGACAGGATACGGTCGAACGGGCGGGTCTTGTAGCCGCTGTCGGACTTGATGACGTTGCCGTGCATGGGATCGCAGCTCCACACCACCGGATGGCCTTCGCGCTCCACCGCGCGCACCAGCGGCGGCAGGCCCTCTTCCACCTTGCCCGCACCGAAGCGCGAAATCAGGGTGATCCGGCCAGGCTCGCGCGCCGGGTTCAGGATATCGAGCATCTGCAGCAGCGCATCGGGCTCCAGCGAGGGTCCGCACTTCACGCCGATGGGGTTGTTCACCCCGCGCAGGAATTCCACGTGCGCGCTGTCGACGAAACGGGTGCGATCGCCGATCCACAGCATGTGGGCAGAGGTATCGTACCAGTCGCCGGTCAGCGAATCCTGCCGCGTCAGCGCCTGTTCGTAAGGCAGCAGCAGCGCCTCGTGGCTGGTGTAGAACGTCGCGGTCTTCAGCGACTGCTGGTCTTCGATATCGACGCCGCAGGCCTCGATGAAGTCCAGCGCTTCGCCAATGCGGTCGGCAATCTGCTTGAACTCGCTAGACCACGGGCTGCGGTCCATGAATTCCAGCGTCCAGCGGTGCACTTCGCGCAGGTTGGCATAGCCGCCACCGGCAAAGGCGCGCAGCAGGTTCAGCGTGGCCGCCGCCTGCGAATAGGCGCGCAGCATGCGCTGCGGATCGTTGACGCGCGATTCGGGCGAAAACTCGATCCCGTTCACGTTGTCGCCGAAGTAGCTCGGCAGTGTCACATCGCCTTGCGTTTCGGTGTCGGAACTGCGCGGCTTGGCGAACTGGCCGGCCATGCGGCCCACCTTCACCACCGGCATCTTGCTGGCGAAGGTAAGCACGGCCGCCATCTGCAGGATCACGCGGAAGGTATCGCGGATGTTGTCAGGGTGGAATTCGGCAAAGCTTTCGGCACAGTCGCCGCCCTGCACCAGGAAGGCCTGGCCCGCGGCGACCTGCGCCAGGTCGGCCTTCAGCGCGCGCGCTTCGCCGGCAAACACCAGCGGTGGGAACCCGGCCAGCGCACGCTCGGCTTCGGCCAACGCGGCGGCGTCTTCATACTTGGGCAGGTGCTTCGCGATGAAACGGTCCTGCTTCCAGCTCTCGGGTGTCCAGTTCTGTGCCACTTATTCTACTCGTCAATGCGCGCCCGTTCCCCGGCGGGCCGAAAATCCAGTTTGTCGAGGAAGCGCCGCCTCTACCGCGCGGCAGCCCCGCGCGCAAAGGTTACTTGCGAAACGACGAAGCGTCGCCTGCTAGCGCCCCGATGTCATGCCAGCCGCGCCCCCGCCTGCCGGGTCCGGCATCACGGAGATGCGCAGGCCCGGTCGCGAGACGAGGTAACGCTGCGCCAGCGCCTGCACTTCCTGCGGCGTGGCATCGGCATAGTCGCGGTACAGCGATTGCAGGTAGACCGCGCGGTTGCGGTCGAAGGCGGCGCCCTGCAACTGGTTGAGCCAGAAGGTGTGGCCGGTGCTGGCACGCTCGATGCGCTGGCGCACGGGTTCCACCACGCGCGCCAGTTCGTCTGCTGTCGGGCCGTTCTCGGCCAGGTCGGCAGCGATCGCCTCGGCCTCGTCGAAAAAGGCGGGCACCAGCGCAGGGTCCAGCTGCACCAGCGCGAAGATCACCCCGCCGGTTTCCGTATCCAGCGGCCAGTTGGAGGTGACGAAGGGAGAATAGGCGGCGCCTGCCTGTTCGCGCAGGCCATCAAGCAGGCGAATCGAGAAGATCTGCGCCAGCAGGTCGAGCTTGCGGCTCTGCACCAGCCCGTCGGACCCGCCTGCGGTGGGCCAGGCGATGACGGCAGCGGCCTGGTCGGGGTCGCCTTCGTGCACCAGCCGCACCGGCGGAGTGCCGATATCGGGAAACTCCAGCGGGCGATCGGCGACTTCGGGCGTCAGCGGCCTGCGCGGATCGATGGCGCCGAAGGTGCGTGACAGCGCCTCTATCGTCGCTTCGCGGTCGATATCGCCGAACACCGCCACTTCGACCGGCCCCTGCGATAGCAGACGCGACCAGGTGCGGCGGAAGCCCTCCGCCGTGGCATCGCGGAGCATTTCCGGCGTCGGCGTTTCGAAGCGCGGATCGCCGCCCCGCAGCAGGTAGTCGAGGTCGCGGTTGAGCACACCGTTGGGGTCGCGGCCATAGGAATCGTACGCCAGCAGCGCGCTGGCCTTGGCGCGCTCGAACGGCGCCGGATCCCAACCGGGCATCTGCAGCTTGGCCGCGAACAGGTACAGCTGCGCGGCAAGGTCTTCCTGCCGGGTCAGGCCCTCGAACACGAAGGCGCCATCCTCTATCCGGAAGTCGAAACCCAGCTTGCTGCCCGCTGCCGCGCGGTCGAGGTCGTTCTGGTCCAGCGGGCCCACGCCGGAGTTCACCAGCGCCATCCGGGCAAGGAAGGCATAGGCCGCCTCGTCGTCCTCCACCCCGCGCCAGCCCGCGCCGAAGCGCACCCGCACGGTGACGCGACCGGGTTCGTTGTCGCGGCTGAACAGCAGCGCGCGCACGCCGTTCTCGAAGGTCAGCTGCTCCACGTCCAGAACGCCCAGCGGTTCTCGCACGCTGGGCAGCGTGGGCTCGCCGATCGGCGGCAGGTCGGCAAAGTCGATGGCCGCGGTATCGTCGCGCGCGGTGCCGATGGCGACGGCAGGCGCTGCCAGCGCGGCGCGCAGTTCCGCTTCCTCGCCGGGCTGCCCCTCGGGCGTCAGCATGATCGCGCGAATCACTTCGCCATGGAACAGTTCCTGCGTGGCTTCCAGCACCTGGTCGGGGGTGAAACGCGGGCTGATCGACCGGAACACCTCGAGGAAGGTTTCCGGGCTCGCCACCGCCTCGCGGATGTCCACCGCCTGGGTGATGGAATCCGCCAGCTGGGAGCCTGCCTGGATGCGCGACTGTTCGACCATGTCCACGAAAGCCACGTCGAACAGCGACACTGCCTGGTCGATCTCGGCCTGGCTGGGCGGATGGTCCAGCGCATCGGCGATCACCCCGCGCACGTCGGCCAGCGCCGCCTCCCAGTTCTCACCCAGCGGGGTGACGGAAACGAAGGTGCCATCCACGCTGCGGCTGACCTTGCTGCGCCCGACCTGCGCGGCCAGGTAGCTGCCCCCTGCCCGCGCGGCGTTTTCCAGCCGACGGTTCACGATCGCCGCAGCGACCTGCTTGAGCAGGTTCTGGCGGTTGTATTCGAGGTTATCGACCACCTGCACCCACGGGCGCATGATGGCGAAAGTCAGCGCGCGTGTCTGGCCGGGCTCGACGATCACATTCACCTCGCCCACCGGATTTTCCGGATCGGCCCCGGCAGGCGCGACGGGATCGCCGAAATCGGGGGCAGGCTCTACCGGCCCTTCGCCCTGCCAGTCGGCAAAATGGCGTTCGACCATCGCTGCCAGCACGCGCGCGTCGGCATCGCCGACCAGCACCACGGTGGCGTTTTCGGGACGATACCAGCGTTCATGGAAGGCCTGCACGGCATCTGCCGTTGCGCCTTCCAGTGTTTCCACCGTGCCGATGGGGCTGCGGTTGGCCAGGCGCTGGCCGTGGAAGAAAGTGGCAGTCGTCGCCTCCTGCACCCGGCGCGCGGGGCCCGCCCGCTCGCGCCGTTCGGCCAGCACGATGGGCACGTCGGTCTGCACGTTCTGCTCCGACAGGATCGGCTGTGTCACCATGCCGGTGAACAGGCGCACGGCATCGTCCATGCTGGTGCGCGTGGCATTGGGCAGGTCCAGCTTGTAGACCGTCTGCGTCGGGCTGGTGGTGGCATTGGTATCGTTACCCAGTGCCGCGCCCTGCCGCTGGAAATGCGGGATCGCCTCGCCAGGACCGAAATAGACCGATTCGCGAAACACCAGGTGTTCCACCAGGTGGGCAAAGCCGCGTTCCTCGTCGCGCTCGTTCAGCGAGCCGGCATCGATGGCGATGCGCAGGCTCATCTGGCACGGCGGCACCCCGTTCTCGCGCACGGCATAGCGCACGCCGTTGGGCAGCTCTCCGAACAGCCAGTGTTCGTCGATGGGGATGTCCGTGCCGCGATAGATCCACGGATCGTCGGGCTCGGCATATTTCGGGGCATCGACCTCGGTCGCGGCAATGGTGCAGTTGAATTGCGATTGCGCACTGGCCGGGGCCGAAGCCAGCACCGGCGCGAACAGAGCGAGGGGGAGGAGAGCGCGAGCGGCGCGCGAAAATAAGGTCATGGTGCCCCAATAGGCCAGCAAGCGATGAAGCAAGGGTGAATAGGGCCCAAGATCGGTTCGCGCCACCAGTCCTTTGTCCAGCCTTGCCGATCCGGCCCTGCCATCCTACATCACCAGCATGTTCATCGAGACCGAAACCACGCCCAATCCCGCCACGCTGAAGTTCCTGCCTGGCCGGAAAGTCATGCCGTCCGGCACCCGCGATTTCGCCAGCCCCGAAGAGGCCGAGGCCAGCCCACTGGCGCAGGCACTGTTCGATACCGGCGAAGTGAGCGGCGTGTTCTTCGGCAGCGATTTCGTTTCCGTCACTGCCGCACCCGGCGCGCAATGGCCGGAGCTGAAGCCGCAGGTGGTGGCCGTGCTGCTCGACCATTTCGTGTCCGAAGCGCCGCTGTTCACCGGTGGCGATGCCAGCGGCCTGTCGGTTCCGGCAGAGAATGAAGAAAGCGATATCGGCGACGATGAAGGCACCGAGGATATCGTCGCCCAGATCAAGGAACTGATCGAAACGCGCGTGCGCCCGGCCGTGGCCAACGACGGCGGCGACATCCGCTATCGCGGCTTCCGCTCCGGCGTCGTCTACCTGCAGATGCAAGGCGCCTGTTCGGGCTGCCCCAGCTCCACCGCCACGCTGAAGCACGGCATCGAGGGGCTGCTGAAGCACTACGTGCCGGAAGTCAACGAAGTGCGCGCAGCCTAGGCCCACGACCGAGAACCAATCGCGCGCTGCCGCGTTGGCTGGCTGACTGCAACTTCACCGGAGACTTCCCGCACCATGCCCGATGCCCTGTCCGACGCCGATCTCGACCTGCTTTTCCGCGAAGCGCGCAGCTTCAATGGCTGGCTCGACAAGGACGTCTCGGAAGACCAGATCCACGCCATCTACGACCTGCTGAAGATGGGTCCGACCTCTGCCAACCAGCAGCCGGGCCGGTTCGTCTGGTGCAAGTCGAAAGAAGCGAAGCAGCGCCTGGCCGCCCATGCCATGGAAGGCAACAAGGACAAGATCCTGACCGCGCCGGTGTGCGTTATCATCGGTTACGACCTCGATTTCCACGAGCACCTGCCCTGGCTGTTCCCGCATACCGACGCCAAGAGCTGGTTCGAAGGCAACGAAGAAGGCCGCCGCGAAAGCGCTTTCCGCAACTCGGTGCTGCAAGGCGCCTACCTGATGCTGGCCGCCCGCTCGCTGGGCCTCGACTGCGGCCCGATGTCGGGCTTCGACCAGGATGCGACGACAAAGGAATTCTTCGCCGACCAGCCGCGCTACCGTGCCGACTGGATCTGCTCCATAGGTTACGGCGATCGCAGCACCATCTTCGAGCGCAGTCCGCGCCCGGATTTCGATCATTTCAACCAATTGATTTGAGCGCAAACCGCCCTTAACCGGAGCGGGTGAAGACGCTAGCGATAGATTGTGCGACCGAGGCCTGCTCGGCAGCGCTGTTCGATAACGCGCGACTGGTCGAAGGCCGTTGCGAGACGATCGGTCGTGGCCATGCCGAACGGCTGGTGCCGATGATCGCCGAACTGCCGGACAAGGGGCGCGCCGATCGTATTCTCGTCTCGCTTGGCCCCGGCAGCTTTACCGGTGTGCGCATCGGCCTCGCCGCCGCGCGAGCGCTGGGGCTGGCATGGCGGGCACAAGTGCTGGGCTATCCCACGCTGGAACTGGTGCGCGCCCGCGCGTGGCAGCCCCAGCCGCGCGCTGTCACAGTGTGCATGAACGGCGGGCACGGCGAGTTTTTCGTGCAGAACTTCGCCGCCGATGCCGCTGCCGAGGACGAAGTGCAATCCCTGCCACCCGAGGAGGCCGCGAGAGCCGCGCGGCACCAGCTGATCGTGGGCAACAAGGCACAGGCGCTGGCAGACCTGCTGGGCGACGGGCATGAGGCGCTGGAGCTGCTGCCCGATGCCAATTACGCCCACCTGCTGCACGAAACCCGGCTGCGCACCGACCTGGCGCCGATCTACGGGCGCGGGCCGGACGCCACACCGATGCGAGATCGCACATGACCGACGCGCTGGACGCCATCATGAAGGTGATGGAAGAAGCCTTCGATCCCCGCTTCGGCGAAGCGTGGACGCGGCGGCAGGTGGCGGATTCGCTGACGCTGCGAAATGTCTACTTCACCCTCATAGATCCCGATGGCACGCGCGATGTCGATCCCGATCGCGTCACCGGCTTTGCCCTTACCCGGCAGGTGCTCGATGAAGAGGAAATCCTGCTGATCGCCGTGCGCCCCGCCTTTCGCGGCACCGGCGTTGGCAAGCAATTGCTGCGCGAAGTAATCGACCGCGCCCGTGCGCGTAGCGTTGCCCGCGTATTCCTGGAAATGCGCGACGGCAATCCGGCACAGCACCTCTATCGCAGCTTCGGTTTTGAAAAGATCGGTCACCGCAAGGGCTATTATCATGGCGCGGTAGGCGGTCCGCTGGATGCCATTACTTTTGCCAAAGACATTGCTTGAAACAGCCGAAGAAGGCGAAACAATAATTCTCGGCCGTTATTCGTGCGCCGATTTTCCGGTATTTCTTTACTTCACCCCCTTGTGAACAACCTACAAAGGCGTAAAGCGCCCGCACCTGTCCCGCATAAGAGGACAGTGCAATAATTGGGTTCGAACACGCAGAGGTAAGAATGGACAATACCGAAAACGGCGCGAACGAAATGCTGATCACCCTGACGGCAGATATCGTTACCGCCCATGTCGCCAACAATAACGTCGATGGCGAAACCCTCCCCTCCCTGATCCAGAACGTTTACGGCGCACTGGCAGGCCTGGGTGCCGAAGAGGTCGAAGTCGCCCGCCCCGAGCCCGCCGTTTCGGTGCGCGCATCGGTGAAGAACGATCATCTCGTCTGCCTGGAAGACGGCAAGAAGATGAAGATGCTGAAGCGTCACCTGATGACCGACCACGGCCTGACGCCGGAGGAATATCGCGAGCGCTGGAACCTGCCCGCGGACTATCCGATGGTCGCCCCCGACTATGCCGACAAGCGCCGCGAACTGGCGAAGAAGATCGGCCTTGGTCGCAAGCCCGGCCAGAAGCGCGGTCGCAAGAAGGCCAGCTAGGCCAAATGTCTGGGCACGGCCTTGCCACCGTGCTTGAGTGAAACGCCTCGCGCCTTTATGGCTTGCGAGGCGTTTTCATTTTGCAACGGAACACACCTTGCACCAGCAGATCGATCTTGAAGCCCTTTGCGCGGAACGTGGCCTGCGCATTACCGACCAGCGCCGGGTGATTGCCAAGGTGCTGTCGGAAAGCACCGACCACCCGGATGTGGAAAAGGTGCACGAACGCGCATCGGCCATCGATCCCAAGATTTCGATCGCCACGGTCTATCGCACGGTGCGGCTGTTCGAAGAGGCGGGCATCCTCGATCGCCACGATTTCGGCGATGGCCGCGCCCGTTATGAAGCCGCACCCGAAGCGCACCACGATCACCTGATCGACGTGGAAACCGGCAAGGTGGTGGAATTCGTCGATCCCGAACTGGAAGCGCTGCAAAAGCAGATTGCCGAGAAGCTGGGCTATCGCCTGGTCGACCACCGGATGGAACTCTACGGCGTGCGCATCGACCGCGAAGACAAGGGCTGAGGCCGAAAGTTGACGCAGGCGGTGGCTCCCGGACAACGGCGCATCGCCTTGCCCGCATACTTGCTGGTTGCCGTCCGGCTGCTGCTGATGGTCGTGCTGCTGCTGGTCTGCGTTCCCCTTCACTACCTGTGGAAGCTGCTGGGGCTCGACCGCACGTGGCCGCGCATATTCCTGGCCGGCATCGGGGCGATTGCCGGTCTCTCGCTGCGTCGCCACGGCAAGCGCGTGCCGGGTGCGCTGCTGCTGTCGAACCATGTCAGCTGGCTGGATATCCCTGCGCTCTCGCACGCTGCCAACTCCGCCTTCATCGCGCATGACGGGCTGGCGCAGTTCGGCTTGCTGAAATGGCTGTGCGACATGAACGAGACGGTCTTCGTCGCCCGCCACAAGCGGACCGATGTCGGCAACCAGACCCAGGCCATCAAGGAAGCGCTGGACCACGGCGGCACGCTGACGCTGTTTCCCGAAGGCACCACCAGCGACGGCACCGGGATCATCGCCTTCAAGTCCAGCCTGCTGGGCGCGCTGGAGCCGCTGCCCGAAGGCGCCGTGGTGCAGCCGGTGGCGCTGGTCTATTCGGATGTGCCGGAGGTAAGCTGGGTGGGCGAGGAGCCCGGCCTCGACAACTTCAAGCGCATCCTTGCCCGCCTCAGGCCCGTGCGGGTCGACGTGCACTTCCTGCCGCCCGTTGCGGGCGATGACCTTGCCAACCGCAAGACGATCACCGCAGCAGCGCACGATGCCATTGGCGCGGTGGTGGGCTAAGCCCGACGATTGAACGCAGCGCCCACTTCGCCTAAGAGCGCGCGCATCATGAAATACACCAGCAAACCCCGGACCTACAGGGTCAAGAGCTTCGGCTGCCAGATGAACGTCTACGATGGCGAGCGCATGGCCGAACTGCTGGCGGCGCAAGGCATCACGCCAGTGCCCGAAGGCGAGGATGCCGATCTCGTCGTGCTCAACACCTGCCACATTCGCGAGAAGGCGACCGAGAAGGTCTATTCCGACATCGGACGGCTGGTAAAGGCGGGCGAGGAAGCCGGCAGGAAACCGATGATCGCGGTCGCCGGCTGCGTGGCCCAGGCCGAGGGCGAGGAGATCATGGCGCGCGCACCGGCGGTGGGCATGGTGGTCGGCCCGCAGGCCTATCACCGCTTGCCCGAGATGCTCGATCGCGCCGTAAAGGGCCAGCGCTCCACCGATACCGACATGCCGGAGGACGCCAAGTTTGCCGCCCTGCCCAAACGGCGCAAGGTGGCGCCGACGGCTTTCCTGACGGTGCAGGAAGGGTGCGACAAGTTCTGCACCTATTGCGTGGTACCCTATACCCGCGGTGCAGAAATTTCCCGCCCTTTCAATGACCTGGTTGAGGAGGCGGCGAAACTGGTCGAAGCAGGTGCGCGGGAGATCACGCTGCTGGGACAGAACGTGAATGCGTGGAGCGGCGAAGATGCCAAGGGCCGCGCCATCGGCCTGGATGGCCTGATCCGCGAGCTGGCGAAACTGCCCGACCTCGCCCGCCTCCGCTACACCACCAGCCACCCCAACGACGTGACCGACGGCCTGATCGCCGCGCACGGCGAAGTCGACAAGCTGATGCCCTACCTCCACCTGCCGGTCCAGAGCGGCTCCGACCGGGTGCTGAAGGCCATGAACCGCAGCCACACCGCGGAAAGCTATCTCAAGCTGCTCGAGCGGTTCCGCGAGGCACGGCCCGATATCGCGCTGTCGGGCGATTTCATCGTCGGCTTCCCGGGCGAGACCGATGCCGAGTTCGAGGAAACGCTGAGCCTCGTCGATGCGGTCGGCTATGCCCAGGCCTTCAGCTTCAAGTATTCCGCCCGCCCCGGCACGCCCGCCGCCAGCATGGACGGCCATGTCGCGAAAGAAGTGATGGACGAGCGGCTGCAACGCCTTCAGGCCGCGCTCAACCGTGATCAGCTCGCTTTCAACCAGGCCAGCGTTGGCAAGACCTGCGAAGTGCTGGTGGAGCGCAAGGGCAAGCTTGCCGGCCAGTGGCTTGGCAAGTCGCCGTGGCTGCAATCGGTCTTCTTCGAAGGCGATGCTGCGATCGGCGATATCGTGCGCGTGGAACTGGCCGAAGCGGGTCCAAACTCGCTGGCTGGCCGCGTGCTGGAACGCGTTTCGGCCTGATCAGTCCCGGCTGAGCAACTCGGTCGCCATGCTGTCCACCGACAGAGCTGGCGGCACGGTCGGATTCGCGTGATAGGCCTCGCCCGTCCAGGGCACGTTGCGCAGCCCCTCGGCCATGCCGCCGCCACCGACAGTCACTACCAGGTCGCGCCAACCCTGCTCTTTGCCTTCTCCCACGCCAACGGGCAGCCGCGTCACGGTGAGCTTGCCTCGCATGGCCAGCCCGTCCTCGCCCTGTTCGAAGACATAGAGGTTGCACCCGCCCGAACCGCAATGTGTCGGGGCGATGAAATGGGCAAGCAGTTCGTCGGTGCCGTCATCGTTCAGATCGAAGGCAGCGTACTTCATGTCGATAAAGCCATCTTCGCCAAACTCCGATGCAGCCCACTTGAGCAGGGCGCCCGCTTCGGGCGCTGTGCCGGACACTTCCTCGCCTGGCGCTTCGACAGTCGCAAGCGCTTCATTGCCCTGCTCAGTTGAACAGGCCGCCAGCGGGAATGCCGCCATGGCCACCAATACTCTTGCTCGCACCATGTGTCGTTTCACCTTGCCGAATGACATTCCAGTGACTTTCCACCGCCAAGTTGTGCTGCCTGACTTGCCAGCACGCAAGCGAAGCCTATCTTTCATGGTACCAAATCCGAAAGGACGCGATGGCCCGCAAACCCCACCGTGATGCCGGCGAACATGCCGCCACGATCACCCACCCCGAAGAACGCCGCGACGCCAGCCGCCGCGCCCGGGTAGAGGTCTCTTTCGACGAACAGGCCGCCTTGGGCGCGCTGTTCGGGGAATTCGACGCCAACCTAGTGCAGATAGAAAACCGCCTCGGCGTCTACATCGCCGCACGCGGGGACAGGGTCTCCATCGAAGGGACTGAAGACGACGTGGCTCGCGCGCGCGACGTGCTGCTGAAGCTGCACGAAAAGCTGCTGACCGGCGAGGACGTGGATGCAGGTGCCATCGACGCGCTCATTTCCATGGCGGACGAGCCCACGCTGGACGGTATCATCACCGGCAAGGCCAAGGGCCCGCCGATCATGATCCGCACGCGCAAGAAGACCATCACCCCGCGCAGCGCCACGCAGGCGGATTACATGCGCCAGCTGGCCAGCCGCGACCTGATCTTCGCCCTCGGCCCGGCGGGCACGGGCAAGACCTACCTTGCCGTGGCGCAGGCGGTCAGCCAGTTGATTACCGGCAGCGTGCAGCGCCTGATCCTGTCGCGCCCGGCGGTAGAGGCGGGCGAGCGGCTGGGCTTCCTGCCCGGCGACATGAAGGAAAAGGTCGATCCCTACCTGCGCCCGCTGTACGATGCGCTGTACGATTGCATGCCGCCCGAACAGGTGGACCGCCGCATCGCCAGTGGCGAGATCGAGATCGCGCCGATCGCCTTCATGCGCGGGCGCACGCTGGCCGATGCCTTCGTGATTCTGGACGAGGCGCAGAACACCACCAAGGAACAGATGAAGATGTTCCTCACCCGCTTTGGCCAGAACAGCCGCATGGTGGTGTGCGGCGACCCCAAGCAGGTGGACTTGCCCGGCGGCAATCACATGAGCGGCCTTGCCGATGCGGTCACCCGCGTCGAGGGGCTGGAAGGCATCGGCGTCACCCGCTTCAGCGCCGCAGACGTGGTGCGCCACCCGATCGTGGGCCGCATCGTGGAAGCCTACGAAGGCCCGGCGGAGGGTCGCGGTCACGCGGATTGATCCGCCCCGCCGCCCATCGCACCATGGACCTGGAAATTGACATCGAAGAGGCGTGGCCCGCAGGCGACTGGGAGAACCTTGCCGCACGCGTGGCCACTGCCGCGCAAGAAGTCGCGCCCGAACTCGCCAACCCGCGCCTTGTCACCAGCCTGCTGTTCACCGGCGATGACGAAGTGCACGCGCTCAACCGCGAATGGCGCCAGCGCGACAAGCCCACCAACGTGCTGAGCTTTCCGATGCTGGAGCGCACCGACCTCGTCCATCTCGACCCCGAAGAAGGCCCGCCGGTGATGCTTGGCGACATTGCCCTCGCTTTCGAGACCTGCGCCCGCGAGGCAGAGGCCAAGGCCGTTCCGCTGGAAAACCATGCCGCGCACCTGATCCTGCACGGCCTGCTGCACCTGGCCGGGCACGATCACGAGATTTCGGACGAGGACGCCGATAAAATGGAGGCGCTTGAAATCAAGGCGCTTGCACTTTTGGGTATCGACGACCCATATAGCGAAATCACATCCTGAACGGGGAAAGCAAAAGGGCAATGCCCGAGAACGACAGAACGGACGATTCCCAAGCCGGAGAATCGGAGAGTAATAGCGCCAGCGGATTGTGGAACGCGATCCGCGGCCTGTTCGAAGACCAGGGCGACACCAGCCTGCGCGCGCAGCTGGAAGAAGCCATCGACGAGCATGAAGACACTGCCGGCAACGGCAGCGAGCAGCCTTCGACCGGAGACCTCTCCCCGGTCGAGCTGACCATGCTGCGCAACCTCTTGCATTTCAGCGAGCACGATGCCGACGACGTGGCGATCCCGCGCAAGGAGATCATCGCCGTCGAAGCGACGGCAAGCTGGCAGGAAATGGTGGACCTGTTCGCCGAACACGGCATCAGCCGCATGCCCGTCTATCGTGGCCAGCTGGACGACGTGATCGGGATGATGCACCTGAAGGACGTCTTCGCCTACCTGGCCGGCGGCGAGGAACCGCCGGCAGACTGGACCGTGCTGATGCGCCAGCCGCTGTACGTGCCGCAGGCGCGCGGCGCGCTGGACGTGCTGGCCGACATGCGTTCGCGCCGGGTGCACCTGGCTATCGTGGTCGACGAGTTTTCCGGCACCGACGGCATCATTACGATCGAGGACCTGGTCGAGGAAATCGTCGGCGAGATCGAGGACGAGCATGACGAGGCCCCGGTCGAGCAGGTCGTGCCCGTGGGCGAAGGCATCTGGGATGCCGATGCCAGTACAGAACTGGACGACGTGGCCGAAGTGGTGGGCGACCCGGCGCTGGCCGAAGTCGAGGAAGCCGTCGATACGCTGGGCGGGCTTGCCTTCGTGCTGGCTGAGGAAGTGCCGCAGCCCGGCACGATCCTGACGCACCCCAGCGGCTGGCAGATCGAAGTGACTGCGGGTGACGAAACCCACGTCACCCGCCTGCGCCTGCACAGCCCGGTAAAGGAAGAACCCCCCGCCGACACCTGAGGCCATTTCCCGTCGCCGAGTCGAATTCTTGCTGCAATGCGGCAAAAATGTTCGCGGCTCGGTGACTTTGCTCTCGACAGCGGCATTTTTTGTCCGGACAGTGATGCCATGCGCCGCTTGCCGCCCCTTCGTGCCCTCGAGGCTTTCATTCGCGTCGTGCGTCTGGGCTCGGCGCGGTCCGCGGCCAGCGAACTGGGCCTCAGCCCGTCCGCCCTGTCGCGGCGAATCAGCAACCTGGAGAATTTCACCGGGCGCAAGCTGTTCTCTCGCTCTGGCCAGACGATGAAGCTGACCGAGGAAGGGCGGCAGTTCTACGACGCCGTTGCGCCACACCTCGAATCGCTGGCGGCAGCGGTGGAAGCGCAGAGCGAGAACCTGCAGCTGCTGCGCCTGCGGCTGGGCGTGATGCCGCTGTTCGGCACCCAGCGCCTGTTCCCGCGCCTGAACGAACTGCGCCGCGCGCACCCGCGCCTGCACCTGGACATCGATACCGGCCCGCACCTGATCGACCGCGTGGGCGATACGCTGGACGCGGCGATCGGCCTGATGGCGCAGCCCGACAAGTCGCTCTATTCGGTGCAGCTCGACCACAACACCGTCCACGCCATCGCCAACAAGGAGCTGGTGGAGCAACTGGGCGACAAGCCCGATATCGCAGCGCTGGAGAAGCAGACCTTCCTGCTCCACACCGACATGCCTTTAAGCTTCGATGCGTGGAAAGCGGCGCTGGGGCTGGAAAAGCTGCAACCCGCCGCCATCGACCATTACGATTCGGGCCAGCTGATCCTGGAAGCCGCCGCGCAGGGCATGGGCATTGCCATGATGCACGACGATCATATGGCGCGGAACAACGATCCGCGGCTGGCCAAGCTGTTCGACGTGGAAGTGCAGAGCCCCTATTCCTACTGGTTCGTCTGCCGTCCGGCCGACCTTGAAGCGCGCCCGGTGCGGATCTTCCACGACTGGCTGGTGCAGGCAGGCCTCTAGGGCTCTAGCATAGGCCCGCGAAATCGGGCATCCTCGGGCAAAGTCAACAAGACTTGGGACCACGAGGGAGAACAGACCGATGAAACTTGCCGCCCTGCTTGCCGCCACCGCAGCCGTCGCGCTGGCCACGCCCGCGCATGCCCAGATGCGCGCGCTGAACGAACCCGTTGTCGGCCATCCCGACCCGGAAAGCCTGTTCGTCGATGACGACCCGGTGCTCCACCGCAACAAGCAGGCCGCCCTGCACATCCAGCGCGAACTGCTGAAATGCGGGCACTGGGCCGATGCCGGCAACTGGCTGACCGACCAGTATATCCAGCACAATCCCGTCGCCGCATCGGGCCTAGAGGGCGTGATCTACTATTTCACCGAAGTCGCCCAGGTCGAGCCGATCGAGCCCTGCCCCGCGCTCAGCCCGGATGATCCCAACGCCGTGGTCGCCGTGATTGCGGAGGACGACTACGTCACCATCCTTACCCGCCGTATCGTGCCCTATGTCGCCGGCGACATGAGCGATACCTACACCACGACCTGGTTCGATACTTGGCGCTTTGTCGACGGCAAGGCGGACCAGCACTGGGATCCGGCCACGCTTCCCGGCACACCCGCTCCGGCTCCTGCCCCCGCTGCCGCGCCGGAGGACGAGGAACAGGCCCGTGCCGACATCGAGGACCTTATGTGGCGATATGTCCGCGCAATCGACAGCTGGGATGCCGATGCCTACGCCCAGGTCTTTACCGAGGACGGCACCTTCATGGGCACCACCGGGCGTGATGCCCTGCGCGAAATGGTGACCGGCATGGCCGAGAACCGCGGTCCCGACGCGCCGCACCTGCACCACTTCATGGCCAACCAGACCATCGATTTCACCGGGCCGGACAGCGCGGTGGTGAACTACTACTGGCAGACCGTGACGCGCGGATCGCCCGGAGCCGATGCCCCGCGGATGCTGGCTGCCGGCCAGGGCCGTGACGAAGTCGTGCGCGTGGATGGCGAGTGGCTGATCGCCAATCGCGACGTGGCGCCGGAAGAGGGCTGAAACCGCTACGACCCTAACGAGAAAGGGGCGCCCGGTCGGGCGCCCCTTTTTCGTATCAGGCGACAGTCGCCTTCACGATCTTGCCCGGCGCGGCGGGCGGTTCGCCCTTGGGCAGCGCGTCGACATGTTCCATGCCGCTCTCCACCTCGCCCCAGACGGTGTACTGGTTATCCAGGAAGCGGGCATCGTCGAAGCAGATGAAGAACTGCGAGTTGGCGCTGTTCGGGTCCTGCGTGCGGGCCATGGAGCACACGCCGCGCACGTGCGGCACGTTGCTGAATTCCTGCGCCAGGTCGGGCTTGTCCGATCCGCTCATGCCGGTGCCGGTGGGATCGCCGCCCTGCGCCATGAAGCCGGGAATCACGCGGTGGAACACCACGCCGTCATAGAAGCCTTCTTTCGCCAGCTCGGTGATGCGCGCCACATGGTTCGGGGCAACATCGGGGCGCAGCTTGATAACGACGTCGCCGCCCTTGCCGTCGCCGCAGTCGAGGGTGAAAGTCAGTTTCTCATCGGCCATGAATTGGTCTCCTTCAGAATTTGGAGGCGGGTTAGAGGATTGGACGGACAAAGTCACGGCCAGGGTGCGCCTGCGCCTTGCTTTTGCGGCCACAGTGCATAGACCGCCAAGACATGGCCGAAACCGATCTCCACGAACACGACGCCGACTTGCCCGTGCAGGGTGAAGGCGAACAGTTCGACGAGGAGAACCGGCTGAAGCCCGAATTCGTGCGGCAGGTGCGCGAAAGCCTGAACGACGACAACGAGGAAAGCACCTACGACCTCGTCGAGCCGCTGCACCCGGCCGACATCGCCGACCTGTTCGAACTGCTGGAGCGCGACGAACGCGCCGAGCTGGCCGCCGCCATAACCGACCTGATGAGCAGCGAGGTGGTGGCCGAACTCAACGACTATGTGCGCGAAGACATGGTCGAATCGCTGCTGCCCGAAGCCGTGGCCGAGATCGTCGGCCAGCTCGACACCGATGATGCCGTCCAGCTGATCGAGGATCTCGACGAGGGCGACCAGCGCGCCATCCTGGCCGAGGTGGAGGCCGAAGACCGCGCCGTCATCGAGACCGCGCTTGCCTACCCCGAGGAGAGCGCCGGTCGCCTGATGCAGCGCGAGTTGGTTGCGGTGCCCGATTCGATGACCGTGGGCGACCTGATCGACTACCTGCGCAGCGAAGATGGGCTGACCACCGAGTTCTGGGAAGTGTTCGTGGTCGATCATCGCTTCCACCCGGTCGGCACCTGCCAGCTGTCGTGGATCCTGCGCACCCCGCGCAATGTGAAGATTACCAACGTGATGAAGCGCGACCAGACGCTGATCCCGGTCGACATGGACCAGGAAGAGGTGGCGCTGCGGTTCCAGAAATACGCGCTCATTTCCGCCGCGGTGGTGGACGAGAGCGGACGGCTGGTAGGCCAGCTGACGGTCGACGATATCGTCCACATCATCTCCGAAGAGGCAGGCGAGGACGCCCTGCTAATGAGCGGTGCGGGCGAAGGCGACATCAACGAACCGCTGCGCGATGCCTATTCGGCGCGCGTGCGCTGGCTGGTGGCGAACCTTGGCACCGCAGTGGTCGCCAGCGCCATCATCGCCTACTTCGGTGCCGCGATCGAGCAACTGGTGGCGCTGGCCGTGCTGATGCCGATCGTGGCCTCCATCGGCGGCAACGCGGGCACGCAGACCATGGCGGTGACGGTGCGCGCCATCGCCATGAACCAGCTGACAAAATCCAACACCCGCCGCCTGGTGCTGCGCGAGCTGAAGGTGGCGCTGATGAACGGGGCCACCATCGCCGTGCTCATCGGCATTGCCACCGCGCTGATCTTCACGCCCGAACTGGGCGGCGTGATCGCCGCTGCCATGGTCATCAACATCATCGTATCGGGCATGGCAGGCGTGCTGGTGCCTGTTGCTTTCGAACGGCTGGACCAGGACCCGGCGGTGGCCAGCAGCGTGTTCGTGACCATGATTACCGATTCGATGGGCTTCTTTGCCTTCCTGGGCCTGGCCGTGGCCAGCGGGCTGGTGAGCGTCTGACGACGCTAATGTGGAGCACATGGAGCACTGTCCCGGTGCGAAAAATCCGCCGCTGGCTACAGAGCCCGGTTTGCCAGGGTTGTTGAGCCTTTCGAAGGGTGTGCGCATGGCCCCGCAATGCAGGCGCAGGGGCCTGTAGGACATATCCGGCCACTTCGTTTGACGCGGGCGCCAAAGGCTTCCTATAACTCGGCAACCATACAGGAAGGACAAGGAACCCTGCATGGCGAACAAGCACCTCGACCGCGTTTACCAGGCATCCGGCAATGCCGAGATGCGCGAAATCTATGACGAATGGGCCAAGGACTACGACGATGACGTGGTCGGCAACGGCTATCTCACGCCGGCGCGCGTGGCCGAGGCGCTGACCCGCTTCGTGCCCGACCGCGCGACGCCGATCATGGATTACGGCTGTGGCACCGGCCTTTCGGGGCTGGCGATGAAGGAAGCCGGGTTCACCACCATCGACGGGGCAGACCTGTCTGCCGGCATGCTGGAACGCGCCCGCGCGACCGGCGCCTATCGCAAGCTGCAGCACGTCGATCCCGACGCCGCGCTGGATCGGCAGGTCGGCGACTACACCGTGTTCGCCGCCGTGGGCGTCATCAGCAAGGGGGCTGCGCCTGCCTTCGTCTATGACGACGTGCTGGGGCTGATGGATGCAGGCGACCTGCTGGCCTTTTCGCTCAACGACCTCAGCCTGCAGGACCCGGACTATGCGCCGCTGGTTCCCGACAGCGTGGCGGCGGGCAAGGTAAAGGTGCTGTTCGAGGAACACGGCCCCCACCTGGCCAAATACGGCGATAACAGCGGTTCGACCGTCTACGTGCTGGAACGCCTGGGCTAACCCGCCCGCAGCGACCACCAGCGCTGGCGGATCGCTCCTCCGGTCCGGCCTCGCCCCTGCGCGGCCTGCAACGGTTCATCGCATCTCGCGCCCGAACGACCCGCAAATTTGACGCCTTGCGGCAAAGCGTTCATCTGCGCGTCAGGTAACCCTGAACAGTCAGCTTTTGACAGGCGTTCGTGGCCAACATGAACACCATCATGCAATCCTTTTATATCAAGGACTTGAACTTTATCGGCATGCCGCATGTTGCGCGGCTGTCGCAGGAAAGCCGCAAGACAACACAAGCGGCGGTCGCAATCTGGAGGACTAAGTTAATGCGTATCAATCCCATGCGGGCAACGGCCCTTCCCCTGCTGGCCATGCTGGCCGTGGCAGCACCCGGCAGCCTTTCGGCGCAGGAGCTGGAGCCCGTAGGCGAAGCTACGGCCACCGCCGAAGCTGCCACCGAAGGGCCGATCAACGTGTTCGGTTCGCTGCCCAGCGATCTGTCCGGCCTTGCCGAAGGGCCCGAGCTTGACGGCTTCATTTCCGCGCGGCGTGGTCGCCAGGTGCAGGTGACCGGCGAAGATGGCACCACCACCACGGTAATCCTGGCCGATTCCACCGATATCCGCGCCCGCAGCGGCCTGCTGGGTATCGGTCGCACGCGCCTGGGTGCCGATGCGCTGCTGAACGGCCTGCCGGTTTCGGTGGAGACGGTGCAGTGGGAAGGCGGCCTTGTCGCTAGCCGCGTGCGCTTTTCCGACGATGACCTGGAAACCGCGCAGATGATCCGCGGCGCGACGGACCAGCGTTTTACTGAAAACGAAGTGGCGATCGAGGAGAACGCCGAAGCTGCCGCCGCCAACGCCGCTGCGACAGAGCTGCTGCGGGGGCGCGTGGCCAACATCGACCAGTACAACGTCGTAGGCACGACCAATGTCTATTTCGACACCGGGCGCTGGGACCTGACGCCGTTTGGCGAGCGCGAGCTGTGCAATATCGCCAACCAGGCCAACGAAACCGACAACGCGCTGCTGCTGGTCATGGGCTACACCGATTCGGTGGGTGACCGGGATTACAACCAGCAGCTGAGCGAACGCCGCGCCGGCCGGGTGGTGAACCACCTGCAGCAGGAATGTGGCTGGCAGCCGTGGCGCATGCTGAGCCCTACCGGCATGGCCGAAAGCGATCCGGCAGCGGACAACAGCACCGAGGCGGGCCGTGCGCAGAACCGGCGCGTGTCGGTAAACATCCTCGTCAGCAAGGCGCTGGAAGGCATGTAATGCACAGACTGGCGGCCGGTTTTTCCGGCCGGCCGCCAGTCGCACGCAGCGCTAGTCGTTTTCCGCCGCGCCGCGGTCCTGCATGGCACGCTGCTCGGCCTCGGCATGCTGCGCCTCCTGTGCGGCGGTCAGCGATGAGGCAAAGCTGGTGAACAGGATCTTCGTATCCAGTTCCATCTGGCGTGGCAGCGAGCCGGTGAAGACCGATGCCGAACCCAGCCCGGTCAGCGGGGTGATAAGTGAACGCATCGACCAGTCGGGACATTCGCGATGCGCGCGCGTGTCCTGGCGAATGTAGGTGATATCGTGGTGGCGGTCGTCACGCTCTATAGTGCGCATGACGCCCAGCACCTTTTCGCCCACGCCTTCCAGCAGCTGCATGAAATTGCGCGAGTTGAAGGCCAGCAGCCCGGTCACCTCCTGACGGGCGTTGTTCTGCGCCACGCGCTGGGCCAGCGCTTCCACCTCGCTGCCCGTCAGACCGGGCCTGGCAGTGCTCACGTACATCAAGGAAAGCATCGACGGCTTCTCCCCTCCCCAAGGCTCATCGAATGGCCACGGGATTCACGATCGCCTGCACGCTGCCCTGAAGGCGCGGCGGGCTGAGCACGAACATGAATTCGTGCACGCCGTCGGCCGCCAGGTCGCGGGTGTCGACCGTTTCGAGGATGTAGATGCCGCGCTCGGCAATCAACATCGCGTGCACGGGCAGGACGCGACCTTCGGGATCGGGCGCGTTGGTTTCGCCCGAAGAGGTGTCGGAACCGACCGCGACCACGCCCTGGTCCGCCAGCCATTCCGCGCCCTCGGCGTTGATACCGGGCGCCTGGTTGATGAACAGTTCGGGCTCGTCGATCCGCTCCAGCCAGCCGGTGTGGACCAGCACCACGTCGCCGGGGCGGATATCCACCCCTTGCGCTTCTGCCGCGGCCTGCAGGTCAGCTGCCCCGAAGCTGTCGATCGGTTCGGTCACTTCCACCCCGCGATAGGCCGCCATGTCCAGCATCACCCCGCGGGTGACGATGGGCGGGATGTTCTCCGCGCCGTAACGCACCAGCCCGTCGGGGCTCACCACCTCGCTGCGCGGTACGCCGCCGTAGTGCACGCCGGCGATGCCGATGTGGCCCAGCCCGTCGATCTGCGTGCCGATGCCCAGGTGCGTGGTGACGCGGTCGTCGTTGCCGGTTACCTGGTTCGGGCCGAAGGTGCCCAGGTCGATGGTTTCCATGGCGTAGGAGCGGTCGCCGAAGACGGGCGTATCCGGCCCACTGACCACGCCAAGGCGATAGACCTGGCCTTCGGTTACCAGTCCGGCGGCATCGCGCACCATGGCGGTGGTCAGCCCGGTCAGCGCGCCGACATCGGGATCGGTGTAGAGCTGCTCGCTATCCCCGCTTGCCTCTGCTTCCTCCCCCGGCTGCGTGCTGCACGCTGCCAGGACCATCGCCGCAGTCACGGCTACAAATTTACGCATCGATGTCCTCCCCAATTCGTTTTGCGTACAGACTGCGTCGGTGAGGGCGAGCTTGCAAGGCTTGAGTGCAGGCGTGCGCCGCCTATCTTGCCACCCATGCCGCTTCACCTGACCAAGATTGCGTTCGGCGCGAACAGCTTTGCCGATATCGAAAGCTGGTATGCCGGTCGTCGCAGCCCGCATGTCACCACCCGCTATCGACCGACGAAATGGGAACAGTGCATTGGCGGCTCGCTGTTTTGGATCCACCAGCACAACATCGTCGCCCGTTCGCAGATCGTGGGGTTCGAGCAGACCGACAACGGCCGCTGGCTGATCGAGCTGGAGCCGCGCCTGGTGCGCGTGATGCCCCGGCCAAAGCGCGCGCACCAGGGCTGGCGCTACCTGAAAGGCGAACCGCCGCGCGACCTGGCCGAAGGCGAGGAAATCGGCGACGTGCTGCCGGGCAAGCTGGCGGGCAAGCTGCAACGGCTTGGCTTGATCTGAGATTGGGGCTGATCCGACAATTCGCCCCGATCCGGGACGGCACCCACTACGCAAATCCACTTCGCTTGTGCAGTGCAGCAACGAGCGGCTATAAGCCCGATTCGGAACCAGGGTTACGACAGGTGGTTAAGCCGTTATGGCAAATCGTCAGCACATGCAGCCGAACAGGGCCCTGATGGCACGCCTGCATGCTGCCTGCCTTGCGTCCCCGCGCCGCAGCGCCATCGGCATGCGTACGACCGACACGAGCGACTACCTGATCGAGAGTGGCGAGAGCCCGGCCAAGCGGTCGACCCTAGGCAGTTCGATCAACTACAACCCGGCCAACGCCTGAAGCGTCGCCCAAGCGACCGAATTCGGAACATCCGTGCTTTCCAACCCGTTGGTGGGGAAAGGAGAAAGCACATGCCCGAACGCCAAAACCGCCATCCCGACAATGACCTGATCGACCGCATGCAGGACGGTGATACGCCGTCGCAAGGCAGCCGGTCGGGCGGTGAAGTGAACACCCGCGTCGGCACGCGCGACGAAATCAACCGCGCCACCGATCCGGACAATCGCGAACCCGCTGTCGGCAGCGACAACCCTGCCGAAGACGCGAAGAAGGGCCCGAAGACTCGCGCCGCAATCCAGCAGGACCGCGACGACGCGTAAGGCCCTAGGCCGCTGCTTCCATGTTGGCGATCTGCCGCAGCGCGCGGGCGAAGTTTTCCGGCTCCTGCGCGCCTTGCAGCATGTACTTGTGGTTCACCACGAAGGTGGGCACGGCACCGATCCCGCCGGAAACGCCGCGTTCCTCCTCTGCCCGCACGGCCAGTTCCAGCGCCTCGTCGTCCAGCGCCTCGCGCGCGGCTGTGCCGTCCAGCCCGGCGGCCTCGCACAGGCTCACCAGCACGTCGCGGTCGGCCATGTTGCGGCGCTGCTGGAAGTGGGCGGCGAACATTTCCTCGGCCAGCTTCGTCTGTTCCGCCGGGCCATAGGCTGCCAGCGCCCAGCGCAGCAGCTTGTGGCAATCGAAGGTGTTCCACACCATGGCGGGCGGCCCCTCGCCTTCGCCTTGCCAGGTTAACGGAAAGCCCACCCGCTCTGCCGCGCCTTCCAGTTCGGCACGCATGGCGTCGATCTCTTCCAGGCTGCGGTCGTAGGTCTTCGCCAGGTGCTCTGCCTGCAAGGTCCCTTCGGGCGCCATGCGCGGATTGAGCTCGAACGGCATCCAGCGCACCGTCACGGCGACGTCTTCGGCTGCCAGCCGCGCACCTTCCTTGAAGCTGACCCAGCCGACCAGGCACCAGGGACACATCACGTCGGCCCAGATATCGATCACGACGGGGGTCGCGGAAGAGGTGCTCATGCGGCTTTCTCCAGCCAATATTGCAGCAGGTAGTGGGCGATGGCCGTGCGCGGCGGGGGCACGAAGCTAGCTGCGTCCGTGCCGCTCGTCATGGCATCTTCCACCTCGGCGCGGGTGAACCAGCGCGCATCCTCGATCTCGGTCTCGTCGATATCCAGCGCGCGGTCGTCGGCAAAACCGTGGCAGCCGATCATCAGCTGCGAGGGGAACGGCCACGGCTGGCTGGCGATGTAGGTGACGTCGCGCACGCGCACGCCCACCTCTTCCCACACCTCTCGCACCACCGCTTCCTCCACGCTTTCGCCCGGTTCGATAAAGCCTGCCAGCGCGGAATAGCTGCGTTCGGGCCAGCCACGCCCCCGCCCCACCAGCAGCGCGCCATCATGTTCCACCAGCATGATCGCCACCGGGTCGACACGGGGGAAATGCTGCGCATCGCACGCTGTGCAGCCGCGCTGCCAACCGCCCTTGGCGATCTTAGTCCCGCCGCCGCACTGGGCGCAGAAGCGGTGCCGCGCGTGCCAGTCGGCAATCGAGCGCGCGCCGCCGAACAGCGCCAGCTCTGCCGGGTCCAGCCGGGAAAGCGCCAGCATGGTCTCGCGCATGGTCACGGCCTGCCGCAAGTCGCCTTCACCAGGCACGCGCACGAACAGCGGCGTGCCGTCGCGCAGGCCCAGGTAGACCAGCTCGGCATCCTCGGGCACGCCCGACAGGTCGCGCGTCAGCAGGCCGGTGTCGTCATGGCGCGGCAACAGTCCGTCGAAATCGAGCAGCCGGGCATCGGGGCGTGCGCGCATCTGCGCCAGCTTGTCGGGATCGGCGCGGGTGTGATCGTCGCGGTCGAGATCGTGACCGGTGAAAGCGAGCGTGCTTGCCGTCACGATTGCATCATCCGCGCCGCATCCTGCGCCACCAGCAGCGGAAACTCGGCCTGCGCCTCGTAAGTCTCGGCAGGCATGTATTGTGTCATAAGGTTGTGGCGCACCCCCCATTTCAGGTTGACGAGGCCAACCGTGCCAGCCGCGCCGAACCAGCCGAACAGCCCCTCGGCCTCGCCGGTGCCGACCAGCCCGCCCGCACCGAAGCCGAACTGCCGGCCATTGGTCGAAAACCCGCCATCGGGCGCCAACGTATCGGGGAACAGGTTGGACGTGGCCAGCCGCACCGCCGGTTCGCTGGCCACGCGCACCCCCTCGATCTCGCCCCAGCCGGCCAGCATGCGCAGGAAGCGGTCGTAGTCGTGCGGGGTCGAGACCAGCCCCGCCCCGCCAAAGGGGAAGGCCGGTTCGTCAAGGTAGACAGAGCTGCCGGGCAAGTCGATCGGCACGGGCAGCCCGCCGAGGATGAAATAGTTGCCGGTAAAGCGGCTCACGTCCTCGCGCTTCACGCGAAAGCCGGTGGAGGTCATGCCGCACGGCGTCAGGATGCGATCCTGCAGGAAAGCGTCGAAGCTCTTGCCCGTCACCACTTCGATCACCCGGCCCAGCAAGTCGAGGCTGACCGAATAGGACCAGCGCGTGCCCGGCTGCAGCACCAGCGGCATTTCCGCCAGGCCATCGGCAAATTCGGCCAGGCTGCCGGCAGGCGTGCCGCCGAACACTTCCTGCGCGATGGGCAGGTTGCTGATCTGCCCCGGCACCAGCCCGTTTTCGCGGTATGCCTGCGCGATCGGGCCGCCCTGCACGATCGAATAGCCCAGCCCTGCGGTGTGAGTCAGCAGGTGGCGGATGGTGATGAGGCGGCGCGCCGGTTCCAGGTTGCTGCGCGTGATCGGTCCATCGTATTCGCGCTGCACCTGCATCTCGGCAAAACCGGGCAGAATATCGGCCAGCGGCTGGTCGAGCGAGATCAGGCCGTCGTCGATGCACATCACCGTGGCGAGGCCGGTGATCGGCTTGGTCATCGAATAGATGCGATAGAGTGTGTCGGGGCCCACGCCGCCCGCGTCGCCAAAGGTGCGCGCGCCAGCCGCAATGGTCTCTGCCTCGCCCTGCCCCCAGCCCAACGTGGCCACCATGCCGGCAACCTTGCCTTCATCCACGAAGCCCTTGACGAAATTGGTCACCCCGGGCCAGCGCGCCTCTGCCGCGGCGTTGGCAAGGGCCGGGCTCGCAAAGGGCATGGTGGAGGCAAAGGCCCCCGCCCCCAGCATGGCCGAGCCGCGCAACATGGTGCGGCGGGAGATGAACTGCTGTGCGGAGTACTGGAGCATCGGGACGGCGTCCTCTCACGTGTTGTTTCGTGGCGCACGACTTACGCAGCCAGCGGCCTTGCGGCAACCTTGCCTAACCGGGCTTGAACGAGCGGGGTGTGTTATCTATATATAACACATGCTCAACATTATCTCGATCCTCATCGGCCTGATATCGCTGGTCATCGTCATTCCCGCACAGATCCCGCTGCTGGGCTGGGCCAACTGGATTGCCTTGCCCTTCGTGGCGCTAGGCATCGTGATCGGCCAGCTGTCGAGCAGCAACGGCGGGCGCAATTTCTGCCTCGTCGTGCTGCTGATCGCGGCGGTGCGCCTGACGCTGGGCGGCGGGATCTTCTAGTCCCGGTCGGCCAGCACCAGCCGCGCAGCCTTGGCGAACAGGGTAGGCAGGCCGGCATCGTCGATCTGGTCGAGCGGCCACCACTCGCCATCGACTTCGTGCAAGGCAGCGTCGCCAGCGTGGATGGCCACGCCCAGTTCCAGGTCGAAATGGGTGAAGCCGTGGCGCACCACGCCTGCTGCTTTCCATGCGCCTGCAAGCGGGGCCTCTCCGTGGCCATCGCCGCGCGCGGACCAGCCATCGTCGGGTAGCGCGCGCATGCCGCCAAGCATGCCCTTTCCCGGACGTTTCACCAGCCACACGTGCTGGTCACGCTCGATCCAGAAGGCCGTTCCGGTGCGGCTGGGCTTGGGCTTCTTCTTCGCCTTTACCGGCAGCGTCAGAGGATCGCCTTCGGCGCGCCCCTGGCAATCGGCGGACAGCGGGCACAGCAGGCACCTGGCATCGCGCGCGGTGCAGATCGTTGCGCCAAGGTCCATCATCGCCTGGGCAAAATCGCCGGTCCGCTCGCCCGGCGTGATCGCATCGATGCTGGCACGGATCTGCGCGCGCGACCCCGGCAGCGGCTCGCGAATGGCGAACAGGCGGGCCACCACGCGCTCGACATTGGCATCGACCACCACGGCCCGCTGGCCAAAGGCAATCGCCGCTACGGCAGCGGCGGTGTAGGCGCCCAGCCCCGGCAACTGGCGCAGCTCCGCTTCGGTTTCAGGGAAGCCACCGCGGGCGGCCACTTCGCGCGCGCATTTCACCAGGTTGCGGGCGCGCGAATAATATCCCAGCCCCGCCCAGGCCGCCATCACCTCGTCCTCGGACGCGGCGGCCAGCGCCTCTACCGTGGGCCAGGTGTCGGTGAACTTCCGGAAATATGGCGTCACGGCAGAGGTGGTCGTCTGCTGCAGCATCACCTCCGACAGCCAAACGCGGTATGGGTCCGGCGGCGGCGCACCGGGGGCGGCACGCCACGGCAGGTCGCGGGCATGGGAATCGTACCAGTCGAGAAGCTTGGCTGAAACGGTGGCGGACACGCCGCGCCTATGGCATGGGTGCGCCACTCATGGAACGTGACACACCACCGAAATCGGGGAAGAGTGCCGAAAAGGGCACCAAGCGCAAGGGCGCCAGGCCTTACCAGCGCCCGCGGGGTGGCCCGGCCAAGCCGGTGGCCGAACTGGTGCCGCAGATCGGCCGCGCGGCCTTTCGCCGCTATGGCTTCGTGCAGAGCAGCGTCGTGACCCGCTGGCCGGAAATCGTGGGGCCGACGCATGCAAGGGTCTGCGCACCCGAAAGCATCCGTTTCCCGCCCGGCGAGAAGAGCGAAGGCATCCTGCAACTGGTGGTGCTGCCCGCACATGCCCCGCTCATCCAGCACGTGATCCCCGAAATCATCGAGCGGGTGAACCGCTTTTTCGGCTATCGGGCCGTGGCCAAGGTGAAAATGCGGCAAGGTGCGGTTAAGCCGCCTGCTGCTGAAGAGAAACGCAAGGCCCCGCCGTCGCTCAAACCCATCCCGATGGAACTGGGCGACAGCTTGCGCGATATCGGCGACCCCGAATTGCGCGCGGTGCTGGAATCACTGGCGCGCTCGGTCGCGCAAAAGGAAGAGGACGAAAAGCAATGAAACGCTGGCTGGCCGCAGGCTTGCTGTTTGCCGCAACCCCCATCGCGATGGTTGCCGCGCAGGACTGGAACCTGACTTTCGAACAGACCGAGCGCGGCCACCGCGTCGGCGATCCGGAAGCGCCCGCACAGTTGATCGAGTTCGTCAGCTACACCTGCCCGCACTGCGCGCATTTCGAGCAGGAATCCGAAGCCGGCATGCGCATGCATTACATTCACGGCGGGCTGGCCAATGTCGAAGTGCGTTCGGTCATCCGCAACCCGGTGGACCTGGCGGCATCGCTGGTGGCCGAATGCGGCACGAGCGACCAGTTCTTCGGCAACCACCGCGCGATCATGCTCAGCCACGACCGCTGGATGGAAAAGGCGCGCGGTGCGACACCGGCACAGATGCAGCGCTGGAGCACGGGCTCCATCGCCAGCCGCATGCGCGCGATCGGCGACGACCTGGATTTCCATGAACTGATGGAACCGCGCGGCCTTTCCCGCTCGCAAGTCGACCAGTGCCTGTCCGACGAGGCGAAGGCGCTGGAAATCGTCGAACACAACGAAGCCAACAACGCCGATTTCGATATTCCCGGCACGCCCAGCTTCGCCGTAAACGGCACCCTGCTGCAGGGCGTGCATACCTGGGACTCGCTCCAGCCCGTTCTCGACAACCCCGCGCTGGCGGAAACCGGGGTTGAATCCACCGCCCAATAGGGGACAACCCTGTGCAAAAGCCCCGATTCGCCAGGATCGGCGCTTTTCAAACTCCAACCTCCCCGGTTTACTCTGCGGCCCAGCCCCGGATGCCGGACAGATCATGACGAAAGAGACACCATGACCATTTCGCGCCGCATCGCATTTGCCACCCTCGCCGTGCCAATGGCGCTGGCGCTGTCCGCCTGTGGCGACAGCGCCGAAGACACGCTGACCTCGGCCGAGCCGCTGGAACATGTCGCGCCGCCCGAAGGCCAGTCGTGGACCGACGTGGTGCAGGTGACCGACAGCGACGGTTACCTGATGGGCAACCCCGATGCGCCGCTGAAACTGATCGAATATGCCTCGCTCACCTGCGGGGCCTGCGCCAACTTCGCGCAGACCGGGGCCGACCCGCTGAAGGAAGACTATGTCACCACCGGCACGGTATCCTTCGAACTGCGCAACCAGGTGCATAACGCCTTCGACCTGACGCTGGCCGCGCTGGTGCGCTGTTCCTCGCCGGAAAGCATGCAGCCGCTGTCGCACCAGGTGTGGACCAATTTCCAGGCAGTGATGGGCCAGATGCAGGGCGCACAGGCACAGCTGGCCAACCTTGGCAACATGCCGGAAGACCAGCGTTTCTTCGCCATTGCCGATGCCTCGGGCTTCCTCGATTTCTTCGCCGCGCGCGGCATCAGCCGCGACCAGGCCACCGCCTGCCTTGCCGATAACGAGGCCGTGATGGCCATCGGTGAGCGCTCGGACCAGCAGTCCGACGAACTGGGCGTCAATGCCACCCCCACCTTCATCCTCAACGGCCGCGTCCTGGACGAACGCAGCTGGGAAGACCTGGAAGCCGTGCTGCAGGCCGCAGGCGCGCGCCCGGCGGAAAGCTGAGGGGTAGCGGCGGGCGCTTATGGAGTTTCGCAAGCTTCGCCTCAGCGGCTTCAAGAGCTTCGTAGAGCCCGCCGAACTGCGCATCGAACCCGGCCTGACGGGTGTCGTCGGCCCCAACGGCTGCGGCAAGTCCAACGTGCTGGAAGCCATCCGCTGGGTGATGGGCGAAAACAGCCCCAAGTCCATGCGATCGGGCGGCATGGAAGACGTTATCTTCGCCGGCACCGCCAACCGCCCGCCGCGCGACTTCGCCGAAGTCGTGCTGCACGCGGTGGACGACAAGGGTGAACCGCTGGAAGTCACCCGCCGCATCGAACGCGGCGCTGGCAGCGCCTATCGCATGAACGGCGACGACGTGCGCGCCAAGGATGTCGGCCTGCTGTTCGCCGATGCCGCCACCGGCGCGCACAGCCCTGCGCTCGTCAGCCAGGGCAAGATCGCGCAGGTTATCGCCGCCAAGCCCACCGAACGGCGGCAGATGCTGGAAGAGGCCGCCGGAATCGCCGGCCTGCACGTGCGCCGCCGCGATGCCGAGAGCAAGCTGCGGAGTACCGAGAAGAATCTCGAACGGCTCGAAGACCTGATGGCCGGGCTGGATTCGCAGATCGGATCGCTGCGCCGCCAGGCCAAGCAGGCCGAACGCTACAAGGTCCTGTCCGACCAGATCCGCGTGGCCGAGGCGCGGCTGCTGTTCGCCCGCTGGCGCGATGCCGCCGCCGCTGCGGAGGCCGCGCGCGAACAGGCCAAGGGCGCCGACGCCAGGGTGGCGCAGGCGCAAGAGGCCGCGCGCGAAGCGCAGAAGGCGCAGGCCGCGCTGGCCGAAAGCCTGCACGACCTGCGCGACGAACTGGCGGACCGGCGCGACGATGCCAGCGCGCACGGCCACCGCATGGCCGCGCTCGCAAGCCAGCTGGAAGCCGCCGAACAGCGCCTGAAAGACCTCGACCGGCAGAAAACGCGGCTTGAAGAAGACAAGATCGACGCCGATCGCATGACGCGCGACGCGGCGACCGCGTTGAAGGATCTCGAAGCCGCGCTGGACAAGGGCGCCAAGGCGCTGGTGGCCGACGAGGCGAAGCGCCCCGAAATCGCCAACACGGTCGAGAAGGCCGAAAGCGAAGGGCGCAAGGCCGAACTGGCACTGGCCAAGGCGACCGCCGACCATGCCGGGGTGGAAGCCGAATGGCGCGTGGCCGAAGCGGAAATTGCGCAAGCCCAGTCGCGGGTAGACCGGCTGGAAGCCGAAATGCGCCGCCTGGAAGAGCAGCGCGCGGCATTGCTGGGCGAAAGCGACCCCGAAGAGGACGTGGCCGCAGCGCAGAAAGCCGCCGAACAGGCCGCTGCTCGCGTCGCCGAATTGCGAGCGGCGCTGGAAGCAGCGCGCGCCCGCAAGGACGCGCTGGCCACCGCGCGCGACGAGGCGGCCTCAACGCTTTCCACCGCGCGCGCCGAACTGGCGGGTGTTGAGCGCGAATGGCAAGCCCTGAAGCGCGACCGCGAGGCGCGCGAGCGGCAGAAGAAGGGCGGCCACGGCCTGCCCGCCGCGCTCGATCGCGTCTCTGCCGAACCCGGATACGAACGCGCGCTGGCCGCCGTGCTGGGCCGCGATGCCAAGGCGTTGCTGGGCACGCCCGATGCCAAGGCCGAGGGGCGGTACTGGACCGGCTCGAAAGCCCCTTCCCCCGTTGCCGATAGCCTGGCCGCCCACCTGCGCGATTGCCCGCAGCAACTCGCCGCCCGCCTGGCGCTGGTGCACGTGGCCGATGCCGACGACGGGCGCGACCTGAGCCCCGGCGAATGGCTGGTGACGAAAGACGGTTTCCTGCGCCGCTGGGACGGTTTCGTCGCCCGCGGCGAAGGCGCTGCCGAAGCGGCCCGGCTGGAAGCGGACAACCGCTTTGCCGCGCTGGAAGGCGAACTGCCCGCATTGCGCGAAGCGGTGGAGGCGGCCTCCACCGCGCAGGATATGGCGCAGGCCGAACTGTCCGACCTGCAACGGGACCTTGTGGCGCAGGAACGCGCCATCAACGAAGCCACCGAAGCGGAACGGCAGGCGCTGCGCGCGCTCGACCAGGCCGAGGCGCGGCGTGAACGCCTGGCTACCCGGCGCGAGGAACTGGCGCAAAGCGGCGAAGACCTGGAAGAGCAACGCAAGGCCGCGCTGGCCGAGCTGGAAGCGGCCAGGGCGAAGAAGGCAGACCTGCCCGATCCCGAAGCCGGCCGCGCCGCGCTGGAGGCCGCACGAGCGAAGAACGAGGCTGCGCGCGAGGCTGCCCAGTCCGCTGCCGCCGCACTGGCCGTGCACGACCAGGCGCTGGCGGTTTCGCGCGAACGTGTCGCCACGCAGCGCAAGGACATGGCCGCATGGCAAGCCCGCGCCGGGGAAGCCGCGCAGCGCCTTGCCGGGATGGAAGCCCGGTTCGAGGAAATCGCCGAGGAACGCGCCGTCATTGCCGCCAAGCCCGCCGGGCTGATGAAGGAAATCGAAGGCGGCGAAGCGGTGCGCGCGCGGCTGACCGAGGAACTGGCCAAGGCCGAAGCCGCCGTGCGCGAAGCCGAGGAGCAGGCGCGCCTTGCCGATGCGCAGCTGGCCCAGCTCAACGAGACGCTCTCCGCCACGCGCGAAGAACGCGCCACCCTCGCCACCCGCGCCGAAAACGAGGAGCAGCGCCGCGAGGAAATGGCGCGCCTTTCAGGCGAACGCTTCCAGTCGCCACCGCCGCTGCTGCCGGGCAAGTTCGAATTCGGCGAGGAAGCGGTGAAGGATTCCGCCGCCGAGAACGAGGAAATGGACCGCCTGGTCGCCAGCCGCGAACGGATCGGCCCGGTAAACCTCGTCGCTGCCGAAGAGCTGGCGCGCATAGAGGAAGAACACGGCGCCAACGCTGCAGAGCAAGCCGAACTGGCCGAAGCGGTGGCGCGCCTGCGCGGCTCCATCGGCAACCTCAACCGCGAAGGGCGCGAGCGACTGCGCAAGGCATTCGAGGAAGTCGATGCGCACTTCCGCAAGCTGTTCGACCGTCTGTTCGAAGGCGGGCAGGCGCACCTGGCGCTGGTGGACAGCGACGATCCGCTGGAGGCGGGCCTGGAAATCTTCGCCCAGCCACCGGGCAAGCGGCTGCAATCGCTCAGCCTGCTGTCAGGCGGCGAACAGGCGCTGACCGCGACCGCGCTGATCTTCGCGCTGTTCCTCACCAACCCGGCGCCGATCTGCGTGCTCGACGAGGTCGATGCGCCGCTGGACGATGCCAATATCGAACGCTTCTGCGACCTGCTGGATTCGATGAACCGCGAAACCGCGACACGCTATCTCATCGTCACGCACAATGCCGTCACCATGAGCCGCATGCACCGCCTGTTCGGCGTGACCATGGTCGAACGCGGCGTCTCGCGCCTGGTCAGCGTCGACCTGGGCGAAGCGGAGGCGATGGCAGCGGAGTAGACTGGTTTCCGTAATTGGGAGGGCAGTTGCCATTCATCGCCGGGGAACCGAGCGCGATTGGAAAGCGCGTATTGTCGAATTTGCCTGATCTCAATTCGCACACCTCATGAGGGACTTGGAGGTCCTTCATGCTGCCAAAGGTAGCCACTCTTTCTGACACCAGTTCTGGGCTTGAGAAGCGCGGGGCAAAGCGGCGGTCACTCAAGTTTGGCTACGATGCTATTGAGCGGCGAGGAAAGACGCGGGTCCTCATCTTGGACCTTTCGACCACTGGCATGCGGTTACAAACGTCTGCCAGTTTCGAAATCGGTGAACACATTGACCTTGTGATCCCGGAAGGAGGACCGGTCTCGGCTACGATTGTCAGGGAAGCCCGTGCTGAAATTGGCAAGGAATTTGGTGCCGAGTTCGAGACACCGATAACTGCAGCAGCTGTCAGTGCCGTTCTCCTGGCCGCTCCAGCCTTCACTGCGCCCATACCCAGGGAAGATGCTGAACAGTGGCTGAGGGAAGCGCCTTCAAGATACCCCGAAGAATATGAAATGTCGGGTCTGTTGTTTGCAATTCTGATGGTCCTGGCTGCGCTCGTAGTAGGAGGCTTCGTCAGCGCAATCGGCTTCCTCCCGGTTTCAGCTGGCTGAAGACACTCCAAATCCGGGCATCCGCCAAGGTCCGCAATCTGGTCGTTAGCGAACAAGGCGATCCGCCTGATCCAGCACCGCGCCTAGTCGAGAACGGCTCTGGGTCCCGGCCCCTTCAGCCCCAGCTGGTCGTCCTTGTTGTACAGCTGGCACTTGGCCAGGCTCAGGCAGCCGCAGCCGATGCACTGGTCCAGCTGGTTGCGGGTGCGGTTGAGCAGGCGGATCTTCTCGTCGATCTGTTCGCGCATGGCGCGGCTGATCTTCTGCCAGTCCGTCAGCGTGGGATTGCGCCCTTCGGGCAGCTGGGCAAGGTGTTCCTCGATCTCCGCCAGTCCCAGCCCCAGTTTCTGCGCGATCAGGATGAAGCTGACGCGGCGGATATCGCTTTTCAGGAAACGCCGCTGGTTGCCGCCGGTGCGCAGCGGATGGAGCAGGCCCTTCTCCTCGTAGAAACGCAGGGCCGACACGGCAACGCCGGTGCGTTTCGAAAGGTGCCCGATCGTGATGAAGTTCGCCTTCGGCAAGATGCGCCCCTGTAAAAAGTTTTCCCCACAAGCTTGACCTCAACTTAGCTTGAGGTTGCATAGAGGTGCAAGCAGTGATTCGCGAGGAGCTTGCACAGGTGCCTTGTAGTCATTGCAGGACAATGACTTGAAGAAGGGATTTCCCACGATGACACAAGTTTCACCTGCCGCACGCATCGAGCATGTAAACCTGACGGTCAGCGATCTCGATCGCTCGATCGACCTCTTCGAAAAGCTGTGCGGATGGCATGTGAGGGTGCGTGACAGGCACAATGTGCGCGGCCAGTTCGCGCATGTCGGCGGGGAAGATACCTACCTCGCGCTGTGGTCCGATGGGGCAGACTACTCGGGCCAGCAGAAAGGCAAGCCGATGAACCACGTTGGCATCGAAGTGCGTGACCTGGCCGCTGCCGAACGCGCGGTGGTAGCCGCGGGCCTCGAACCCTTCAGCCTCGGCGAATACGATCCCGGTCCGCGCAGCTTCTATTTCTTCGACTGGGACGGGATCGAGTTCGAGGTGGTCAGCTATGCATGAGATCGTGCCCAGGCAGCCGATGTTCCGCCAGCCGGTATTCCCTCGCCGCAAACCGGGGGAGAAGACCCCGCCGGCGCTGCCGCTGCGCCTTCAGAAGGCCTCTTCGTAAACGTGCGAGATGTCGCCGCCCCACTCGCCGTGGTACTTGTCGAGCAACCGCTGCGCCGGAACCTTGCCGCTGGAGACAATCTCTCGCAGCGGGGCAAGGAAGCCGCTTTCGTTGTCGCCCATGGAGTTCTGGCGGCCGCGCGCCACCAGCCCGGCATGGGCGATATCGAGCACCTCGCCCGCCAGGTCGCGCAAAGTGCCACCGCCCGGAATGGGTGCATCGAGCGCCTGTGCGGGCACGGCATTACGCAGCGCCTCGCGCTCTTCCATCGTCCAGTGCTTGACGAGGTCCCAGGCGGCATCGAGCGCGCCACCGTCGTACAGCAGGCCCACCCACAGCGCGGGCAAGGCGCAGATGCGGTTCCACGGGCCTCCATCGGCGCCGCGCATCTCCAGAAAGCTTTTCAGCCGTACTTCGGGGAAGGCAGTGGAAAGGTGATCCCACCAGTCGCTTTCACGCGGCAGTTCGCCCGGCAGCGAAGGCAATTCGCCCTTCATGAAGTCACGAAAGCTTTGCCCGGCGGCGTCGATATACTTGCCGTCGCGATAGACGAAGTACATCGGCACATCGAGCATGTAGTCGACATAGTGTTCGTAGCCGAAGCCCTCGTCGAAGACGAAGGGCAGCATGCCCGTGCGCGCCGGATCGGTGTCGGACCAGATGTGGCTGCGATAGGAAAGAAAACCGTTGGGCTTGCCCTCGGTAAAGGGGGAATTGGCAAACAACGCGGTGGCCAGCGGCTGCAGTGCCAGTCCGGTGCGGAACTTCTTCGCCATGTCGGCTTCGCTGGAATAGTCGAGGTTCACCTGGATCGTGCAGGTGCGCAGCATCATGTCGAGACCCAGCGTGCCCACGCGCGGCATGTGCCGCATCATGATCTCGTACCGCTGCTTGGGCATTACCGGCAGGTCCTCGCGCGACTTGTCGGGCCACATGCCCAGCCCCAGGAAACCAACGCCGCAATCCTTGCCCACGGTACGGCACTGGTCGAGGTGGCGACCGGTTTCGGCGCAGGTCTGGTGCAGTGTTTCCAGCGGCGCGCCAGAGAGTTCCAGCTGGCCTGCAGGTTCCAGGCTGATCGTGCCGTCGCTGCCGCTCATGGCGATGGTGTTGACGGTGCCGTCGGGCCCCATCTCGTCCACCGGCTTCCAGCCGAACTGGCGCATGTCCATCAGGATGTCGTGGATGCCGCCGGGCTCGTCGTAGGAGGGCGCGTGGAAATCGTCGAGCTTGTAGACCAGCTTCTCGTGCTCGGTACCGATGCGCCATTGCTCGCGCGGCTTTTCGCCGGCCTGCATCGGGGCGACCAGCTGGTCGCGGCTTTCGATCAGGGGCTCCTGGCTGCCTGTTGACGTGCGCGTGCTCATGACAGCCTGCCTCTAGCCGATCCGCGGGCAATGGCCACCTGCAATTTGACTTTGCCCACGCTCAAGCCGGCGCATCCCAATCGCCGGCCAGCCCCATCCACAGCGCGACAGCGGCCAGGGCGGCGGTTTCTCCGCGCAGGATTCGCGGGCCAAGCGAAATGGGGCGGGCCTGCGGGTGCGCCCGGATGGCCTCGCGCTCCGCGTGGTCGAAACCGCCTTCGGGGCCGATCAGGATCGCCGCCTTGTGCGCCCCCTCGCCGCGCTCGGGAAACTTGCTGAAGGCAAACGCGTCGGCGGCGGGTTGCCCCCCCTCTTCGTCGGCGAAGAACAGCAGCCGATCCTCCGGCCAGCCCCTAAGCGAGGCATCGAGCTTTTGTGGTGCTGCCAGCGCCGGCAGCGCGGTGCGCGCGCATTGTTCGGCGGCTTCGGTAACGATCGTGCGCGCGCGATCGGGGTTCAGCTTGTCCGCCACGCAGCGGCGGGTCACGACCGGGTGGATGGCGGCAACGCCCAGCTCTGTCGCCTTTTCCAGCACCATGTCGAAGCGGTCCTTCTTCAGCAGCGCGGGGCACAGCCACAAGTCTGGCACCGCCTCGCGCTGCCGCAGCTGGCGCTCCACCGAAAGGGTCACCGTGCGCTTGCCCGCTTCTGCCACGCTGGCCAGCCATTCGCCGGTCAGGTCGTCGCACAGGATCACCGCGTCGCCGGGCGACACGCGCATCACCTTTGCAAGGTAGTGGCCTTGCTGGCCATCGACGGCAAGCACCTGCCCCGCAGACAGGGTGCTCTCCACGAACAGGCGCGGAGCGGACTTGGGCGGCCAGGTAGGAGTGGCAGGCATGGCTTTCCACTAGGGCCAAGCGCGTCTAACAGGCAAGCCATGAACGCCGAGACGGTTACTCCAGACAGCGAGCACAAGAGCCTGGCCGAGCGCCTGCCGCAGCCTGCGCGCGACTATGCCCTGCTGGCCCGGTTCGACCGGCCGATTGGCTGGTGGCTGCTGTTCTGGCCCTGTGCATGGGGCGCATGGCTGGCGGGCGCGGGGCTGCAATGGCAGCTGGTGGCGTGGTTCCTGCTGGGCAGCATCGCCATGCGCAGCGCAGGGTGCGTCTACAACGACATTGTCGACCGCGACCTGGACAAGAGCGTGGCGCGCACCGCCAATCGCCCCATTGCCAGCGGGCGGGTGAGCCGCAAGCAAGCCTGGGCATGGCTGCTGGCGCTGTGCGGCGTGGGCCTGATCGTCCTGCTGCAATTGCGCTGGCAGGCGCAGCTGGTCGCGCTGGGCAGCCTGGCGCTGGTCGCCGCCTATCCCTTCATGAAGCGCATTACCTGGTGGCCGCAGGCGTGGCTGGGGCTGGTGTTTACCTGGGGTGCGCCGGTTGGCTGGGTGGCGCTGCGCGACGATAACCTGGGGGTGATGCTGGCGCTGTATGGCGGCGCCTTCTTCTGGTGCATGGGGTATGACACGATCTACGCCCTGCAAGACCGCGAGGACGATGCGCTGGTCGGCATCAAGAGCTCTGCCCTGCGCCTTGGCGGCAAGGTGAAGCCGGGCGTGGGCGCGTTCTATGCGGCTGCCGTGGCGCTGTGGGCGCTGGCCTTCTGGCAATTGCGTGGCGACTGGGTGGCGCTGCTGGCGCTGGTGCCCGCCGCGCTGCACCTAGGCTGGCAGGTGGTAACGCTGGATGCGGATGATCCCGCCAACCCGCTCACCCGCTTCCGCTCCAACCGCTATGCCGGCGCGCTGGTGGCCGCGGCCTGCTTCGTTGTGGGCAATTCGGGCGGCTGACGCCTATTCCGCCGGCTGCGGCACGGCATCGGGTTTGCGCGGATTGGCCTTGCGGATCAGTTTGGCAAGGCGCGAGGTTATCACCCCGTGCTGTTCCATCCAGTCGTAGTACTCGCGATACTTGGGGTCTTCGGCCAGCAGGTGCGCCTCCTCGGTGCGCGCACGCCAGTAGTAGATCGCGCTGACACAGCCCAGGAACACGGTGTTGCGGATGGCATCGGTCAGCGTGTCGGACGTCACCAGGAACGGCATGTAGCAGAACCACCAGAACATGTTCTTCGACAGGTAGGCCGGGTGCCGCGTGTAGCGATACGGCCCGTTGGTGATGACGCCGCGATAGGTGAGGTTGGAAAAGCGGATGCCGAAAGCCACCGTGGCCCAGGCATAGACGCCCGTCAGGAACACCAGCCAGGCCGCCCACAGGTACAGCAACGGCGTGTTGCCCGCGAACCAGTAGGCCCAGTCGGCGATGTTGTATTCGTACTGGATCACCCCGCCGTTGCCCATGATGCCATAGACGAACGGGGGATAGCACAGCAGCGCGGCCAGCCAGCCGGCAAGGAAGGGGTTGCCGCTGCGGATATGCGCATCGAGCGGTCGCAAGGTGAGCAGGTAGCCCACGGTGCCGATCTGCACGTCGATCACGAACAGCAGTTCGAACAGCGTCACGCCCAGGCGCACCGGATCGTGCAGCAGCGTGGCGGCATCGGCTTCCACCACGTTGGCGAAGCCGGGGGGCAGGATGGAAATCATGAAGGCGCCGAAGAACCCCTTGATGATCCACGCGCGCCAGTGCTTCTCCACCTGCTCGCCGTCCCACGCCTCGCGCCCCACCAGCATGGCGCCGAAGTGCCAGCTGTGGTCCTTTGGGTTCACCATGATACGGTCGATCCAGATGATGTAGGGCACCGACAGCACGAACATCGGCACGATCGCCCAGCCGATCACCTGCATGGCGAAGAGGTAATTGCCTTCCCAGTACCAGCGGCCCAGCATGTAGAAGGCGCCGATGATGAACCAGGTGGCCCACAGGCCGGCCAGCTTCGTCACCGAAATGTCGAGCACTTCGGATACCGGGCGGCGGCGCGACCAGTCGATGCCGGTGCTGGGGTTGCGGTGGACCTTTTCCACCAGCACCGACCATGCCGCCATGGCAAGGCCGGTAAGCACCATCGCCGTCAGCGCGGCATTGGGGCCGGAAAGGCGACCGCGCTCGTTGGCCCAGCCGAAAAACTCGCAGATTTCCGGCCAGCTACGCGCGAACAGGATGAACGACAGCAGCGTGACAAGGCCGACAAGGCCCACCCGTGGGGATACGTCACTCGCCGGCGGCTTGGGCCGCGACTCTTGGTTCTGCGCGTTCATGCACCGGGTGGTAGGCGCACAAGGGTTAAAGGGCTGGTAACACCCGCCCTTTCATCCGCGCTCCGTCCCGATGCGGGACAGCTCAGCGCCAGGCGTGAATCGTGCCGTCGTCGTCGAGGATGTAGAGCGTGTTGTTGGCCACGATCGGCGGCAGCGAAACGCCATCGCCGAGGCGCGTGAAATCGCTCGCTTCGCCGGTCATCACGTCCACGCTCTTCACATAGCCGCGGCTGCTGGCGACCCACAGGCGCCCGCTGGCAAGTACCGGGCCGGTCCAGAAGATCGGCCCTTCGCGGTCGTTCGGGTCGCGCCACTGGTCAAGCTGGGTGATCCAGCGGATGCGGCCGGTGCCGCGCTGGATGGCGATCAGCTTGGCCTCGTCGGTCAGGGTGAAGACCCATTCGCCCACCACGGTGGGGGTAGAAATGCCTGCCAGCGTCAGTTCCCAGATGCGCTGGCCGGTCAGCAGTTCGTAGGCGGCCATGCGCCCACCCTGCCCCAGCGCATAGACGCGGCCCTGGTCGATGATCGGATCGGCATCGACATCGGTCAGCGTGCCCACCTGGGTACTGATGGAGGTGCGCGCCAGCGCGTCGGACCACAGTTCGCGGCCGTTTTCGTAGCGATAGGCCACCAGTTCGCCAGAGGAGAACCCGGCCACCACGGTACCCTGCCCCGCAGCCGGAGCCGCCACGCCGAACACGCCCGACTGGCCGGAAGCGGCAGCGCGCTGCCACACGATCTCGCCATCATCGATGTTGAGCGCGAAGACCTGGTTGTCCTGCGTCATCACGAACACTTCGTTGAAGGCCACGGTGGGCGCGCCGCGCAGCGGGCCGGCGGGCTTCACACGCCACAGCTGCTCGCCGGTCTGCGCGTCCAGCGCCACCACGTCGCCCACGCCGTTGGTGGCGTAGACGCGGCCATCGTTATAGGCAGCACCGCCGCCGAAGGTCGCATCTTCCAGGTCGCCGCTGACCTGGATCTGGTGGCGCCAGCGGCGCGCGCCGGTTTCGGCGTCGAAGGCGTGGATTACTGCAGCGGTATCCACCACGTAGAGCATGCCATCGCCCACCACCGGCGCCGCAGCCAGGCGGCGGGTTTTGGTGGTGCCGGCGATGCTGGCCGTCCAGGCAGGGGCGGGGTTGTTGGACAAGGTGACGTGACCCGCCACCTTCGCCGCGTTGCCGCCGGCTTGCGGCCAGGTTTCGTTGGTGGTGGCTGGCGGAACGACGACAGCGACACTGGCCAGCGCCGGATCGGCGGTGATTTCCGTGGCGATGCGCGAGAGGATGGGCACGCGATTGCCGACCGTGGGCGTATCGTCCTCATCGTCTCCGCCGCCGCCGAACAGGCCGCCCCCGGCGCAACCGACCAGGGCAAGGGCCAGCATCGGGGTGGCCAGGTGTTTGGCCCATGTACGGTTCGGGCGGCGCAGCTTCGTCATCGTCATCATACTCGCTTCTATTCGACCAGCTCGACTTCGGGCTCTTCCGGATCCTCGCCCAGCATCTCGGCAAGGGTGGCATCGACATTCTCGATGGCGTCAAAACCCATCAGGCCCGCCAGCTGGCGCGCCCGGCTGCGGATCGAGGCGGGGATATCCTCGTTCCCGGCAAGGTCCAGCAACAATGCGCCCGCCTCGTCGGTCTTGTCCTGTTCGATGTAGGCATGCGCCACCAGTTCACCGGCGCTGCCGTAATAGGGGTTGTCCGGCACGGCGATGGGCCCCACGCGGTCGATCACCTCCTGCGGGTCCATTTCGTCGAAACGGGCGGTAACACTGCGAATGGTGGCCACGTCGCGCAGGGCGGCGGGCAGTTCGCCATTGGCGGCGATCTCGTCGTACAGGGCGGCAGCCGCTGCGGGATCGTCGTTTTCCACCGCGATCGCCGCGCGCAGCATGGTGGCCATGGTGGCAGCGCCGCCTTCACCGTCGGTCAGCACCGCCAGTTCGCCATCGGCAATGTCGGTGTTGCCGGCTTCCAGCTCGTCGATCGCCTGCACCAGCGCTTCGGACTGGCGCTCCAGTTCGCCCTCCTGGTTGCCCTGCCAGAACAGCAGACCGCCGAAAGCGGCCATGCCCAGCACGAAAACGATGCCCAGCGGCCAGCCGTATTTCTTGAAGAAATTGCCTACATCATCCTGGCGGACGGCCTCGTCCACCTCGCGCATGAGCATTTCCTGCTCTGCATCGGCGCGTTCCTGCGCCTTGGGTTTGGCGGGCATGTTGGGGTTGGTCGGTTGTTTGGCCACTGTTTGTCGATCATGCAGGATTGGGTTTCAAGCCGCGCTCTTTAACGGATGGCACGGGCTTTTCAATCGAAGAGGGACAAGTGTCCCCGCCAGGGTGAATGGCCGATGAAGTCTATTCGCCGCCAAATCACCCGTCTTTCGGGTATTTCTGCATCAGCCCCCAGTACAGCGCGCGATAGCGTGCGATCATGCGGCGCTCGTCGAATTCCTCGCGCGCTTTCTGGCGATTGGCCTGGCCCATGCGCTTGCGGGCGACAGGATCGTCGGCCAGCCGGGTGAGCGACTTCCTGAGCGCTTCCTCATCACCCGGAGACTTTATGGGATCGACCAGCGCGGGCCCGTTGTCGCTCGACACCATCTGGCCGATATCGCCCACGCGCGGGGCCACCACGGGCAGGCCCGCCGCCATCGCCTCCACCACCGAGATGGGGAACTGTTCGGACTGGCTGGACAGCGCAAACATGTCGAACAGGCCCACCAGTTTGGCAGGCTCTGCCACGAAACCGGGCAGGTGCACGCGGTCTTCCACGCCGACGCGCTCTGCCTCGGCCAGCAAGGCCTCTCGTTCCGGCCCTTCGCCCGCGATCACCAGCTGCCACTCGGGCGGCATCCATTCCATCGCGCGCACCAGCACGTCCAGCTGCTTGACCGCGCGCAGGCCCGCCATCGAACCCAGCCAGAACTCGTCCTTGTGCTTGATGAGGCCGGGCAGGATGTCGCGCTTGGGCGGCGCGGCAAAGGCGCGGGTGTCGATGCCGTTGGGAATCCGCCGCACGCGAGTGCGCGGCTGGCTCCACACGTTCAGCGCGATATCCTCCAGCGTGGCCGAAGGCACCACGAGCGCCGCCGTGCGCCCCAGCGCGATCTTGCGATACCAGTTTCGCCGCTTCTTCAGGCGCCCGGCCTCGTCTTCGTTGAAGCCGTCTTCATGGTGCACCAGCGGCGGCAGCTTGAAGGCATCGGCAAAGACCGTGTGCGCCATCACCGCGTCGATCGCGCCCCAGTTGTAGGTGCAGATCAGGTCATAGCCAGCCATCGCCCTTGCCAGCGCCGACAGGCGGCCCGGCGTCGGCTTGCCCTGCAGCGGCGGGAACTTGGGCCAGGAAACGCGCGCCTTCTTGCCGATCAGCCGCGCCGCCCCGCGCTTTTCCAGGTCGCCCGAGACGATGGCGTGATCCACCTGTTTGCCCCATTCGTTGATGAGGCGCACGTTGCGCAGCTCCTTGCCTCCGGCATCGAAGGTGGAATGCAGGTGCAGGATCCTGGGGGTCTTGCTCATGCGACCTGCCCCAGCAGCCGGGCAATGGCGTCCAGCGCCTCGGGTTCTTCCAGCGTTGGGGCATGGCCCACGCCGGGGACGGTTACCAGTTCCATGGTCTCGACTTCCTTGCCCATGCGGCGGAAGGTGGCATCGGAAAGCAGGTCCGACAACTCCCCGCGCAGCGCCAGCAGCGGGCGCCCCCGCAGGGCGTGCAGCGCGGGCCAGAGGTCGAAATCCATCGCCGCACCGGGTGCGCTGAACGGTTCCGCGATCTTCATGTCATAGTCGAAGGTGATGCGCCCGCCCGCCGATACGCACATCAGCCGCTTGGTATAGCGCAGCCAGTCCTCGATCTGGTAGTCGGGATGGATGTGGGCAGAGGCTTCCTTCATCGCCCAGGCCGCGTGCATCCAGGTGGGGAAGCTGCGGCCCTGCCCTACGTAGTCGCGGATGCGGTCCAGCCCCGCTTCCTCGATCAGCGGGCCGATATCGTTGATGACAGCGCCGGCGAACTGCACGCCCGATTGCGCCAGCAACATGGTGATGATCCCACCCAGGGAAGTGCCCACGGCCACGACGCGCTCCAGCTGCGCCTGCTCCAGCAATGCCTTCACGTCCTGCACGTAGTTCGCGGGCGTGTAGCTGGACGGATCCCTGGCATAATCGCTTTCCCCGCGTCCGCGCAGGTCGGCGCAGATCACCCGCCATTCACCGGCAAAGGCATCTGCCACCGGCTCGAAATCGCGGGCATTGCGGGTGAGGCCGGGGATACACAGGATCGGCGGACGATCATCGCGCCCCGGATAGTCGCGATAGCGCAGCGTCAGCCCGTCAGCGCTTTCCCACGTCCCCACCGAAAAAGCGGCGTCGCCCAATTTGTGCCCCTTTGCTGCGCGCGCCTTGCAGGCGACCCGTTGAAGGCCCACTAATGGATGGATGCGACACGATCCGCAACCGGCTGAATACACCCCCGACACACGAATTGACGAGGTGGCGGATTTTCTCGCCGATCCGGTAGCGCCCGCGCAGTTTCCCAAGCACGAATTGCGCTTCCGCAACGACCTCTGGGACACGGCCGTGGGACTGGACAATCTTTCCGACGCGGACTGGTTGCACCACTTCGGCAAGTTCGAAGCCTTGCCCGATAACCTGCCCCGGCCCCTCGCCCTGCGCTATCACGGCCACCAGTTCCGCACCTACAACCCGGAGATTGGTGACGGGCGCGGGTTCCTGTTCGCGCAGATGCGAGACGGGCAAGGCCGCCTGCTGGACCTGGGCACCAAGGGCAGCGGCACCACCCCCTACAGCCGCACGGCGGACGGTCGCCTGACACTGAAAGGCGGCGTGCGCGAAATCCTGGCGACCGAGATGCTGGAAGCGCTGGGGGTGAACACCTCGAAGACCTTTTCCATCATCGAGACCGGCGAATCGCTGGTGCGCGGGGACGAGCCCTCGCCCACCCGTTCTGCCGTGATGGTGCGCCTCAGCCACGGGCATATCCGCGTGGGCAGCTTCCAGCGGCTGATGGCGTTCGAGGAGCACGAGAACCTTGCCAGGCTGGTCGACTATTGTCTCGCCACCTATCCCGGCCCGCCCGCGCCCGACGATGCACCGGGGCGCGACCAGCCCGCCGTGCAGCTGATGCACCAGGTGACGGAGCGGCTGGCAGACCTTGCTGCCAGCTACATGGTGGCAGGGTTCGTCCACGGCGTGCTGAACACGGACAACATGAACATTACCGGCGAAAGCTTCGATTACGGGCCCTGGCGCTGGCTGCCGCAATGGGACCCGACCTTTACCGCCGCCTATTTCGACCACAACGGGCTTTACGCATTCGGTCGCCAGCCGGAGGCCATCCGCTGGAACCTGGGCCAGTTCGCCATTGCCCTGCGCCCGCTGGTGGAGGCAGAGCCGCTGGTGGCCGCGCTGGAACGGTTCGGCCTGCTCTACCACCAGGCGATGGCGCGCCGCTTCCTTTGGCGCCTGGGCGTGGCCGAGCGCGGACTGGAAAGCGATGTAAAGGTGATCGCCGCTGCCGAAACGACCATGCGCGAAGGCAAGCTGGGGCCGGACGCGTTCTTCTACCGCCATCGCGGTGGCCGCAACGCGGAAGGCCAGCTGGCAGAGGCTCTGGAGGGTTACGAGGCGCGCGATTCCGCGCACGATTACTGGGGCGAAGGCGCGTGCGAATCGATGCTGATCGACGAAGTGGAAAGCCTGTGGTCCGCCATCGATGAGCGTGACGACTGGGCACCGCTTTACGACAAGATCGCCCGCATTCGCCGCATGGGCGAGGCGCTGGGCGAAGCGCCCGTTGCACCCGGCCACGCCTGATCGCCCGCCAGAATTGGCCCCGGGGGCTGCATAACGCCCGCAGCAATGTTACGCTGGGGTCAGTTATCGAATTGAATCGGGGGAAGTCAGACCATGCGCAAGCTCGCCATCGCCGCAATCGCCACGGCCACCATCGCCACGTCCGCCTGGGCCATCGAGCCCGGCAACTGGGAAGCCACCAGCAGGATGACCGACATCACCCTGCCATCGGACCTGCCGCCGCAAGCGGCTGACATGATGCGCAATATCCTGGGCGGCGAAGGCGTGACGGCGCAGAACTGCATCACTGCCGAACAGCTCGAGAACTCGCCGCAACGCATGTTCGACGATACCAATGGCGAGTGCCGCTATACCGAGTTCGACATGTCCGGCGGCGAGATCCACGCCGTGGCGCAGTGCGAGGGTGACCAGGGCACCATGAACATGACCATGAACGGCACCTACACCGACACCACCTACAACATGACCATGCAGATGCAGGGCGAGATGCCGATGGGGCCGATGACGATGACTTTCGACGTCTCCGGTCGGCGGCTGGGGCCCTGCGGCTGATCCGGCCACCGCGCCGTTTGCTTTCGGCAAGATTGGTATTAAGTGAAACCGGTTTGCTCTAGGGGGTTTTAACCCTGTGAGTTAACCGCCGCTTTGCGCGCGTGGCGTAACTTCATTAAGGCGCGCTGCACGATCATTTTAACGAAAGGCTTGGTGCCTTGAGCCAGACCGCCGAACTGATTTCCTACGAACCTGCCACCGGCGCAGAGCTGTGGCGCGGCACGCATGGCGACGTGGACGAGCTTGTCGAACGCGCGCGCAAGGCCTGGCCCGCCTGGGCTGCCGAACCGCTGGCCCGGCGCATCGAACTGGTCCGCCGCTTCGCCATCCAGGTGGAAAAGGACCAGGAAGGCTTTGCCGAACTGATAGCGCGCGAAACGGGCAAGCCGCTGTGGGAAGCCCGCACCGAAGTGGCCGCGGTGATCGCCAAGGTCGACATCTCGATCAAGGCCTATGCGGAGCGCACCGGACAGCGCAAACTCGACAGCGCCATGCAGGGCACCGCCGCGCTGCGACACAAGCCGCACGGGGTGATGGCGGTGCTGGGGCCGTACAACTTCCCCGCGCACCTGCCCAATGGCCACATCGTGCCGGCGCTGATCGCGGGCAACGCGATCGTGTTCAAACCTTCGGAAAAGACGCCGGCTGTCGGTGCCAGGCTGGTGACCTATTTCGCCAAGGCCGGAATCCCGGCAGACTTGGTGCAATGCCTGATCGGCGGACCTGACGAAGGCAAGGCGCTGGTCGCCCATCCGGGCGTCGACGGCGTGCTGTTCACCGGCAGCGCACAGGTGGGCATCGCCATCAACCGCAAGCTGGCCACCGACCCCGGCAAGATCGTGGCGCTGGAAATGGGCGGCAACAATCCCATCGTGCTGTGGGATACACCGCTGATCGAGGATGCGGCCGCGCTCATCATCCAGTCGGCCTTCACCACTGCCGGGCAGCGCTGCACCGCGGGCCGAAGGCTGATCGTGAAGAGTTCGATGTACGACGAAGCGGTCAGCGCGGTGAAGGCCCTGGCCGGCCGCATCATCACCGGCGCCCCGTTCGACGAACCGCAACCGTTCATGGGCTGCGTGATCGACAACCGCACGGCAGACCAACTGACCGAAAGCTTCCTCTACCTGCTCTCCAACGGCGGCAAGGCGATCGCCCACATGCGCCGCCTGGACGAGGACAAGCCGTTCCTGACACCGTCGATCATCGATACCACCGCCATGGCCGAACGCCCCGATGTGGAGCTGTTCGGGCCGCTGCTGCAGGTCATCAAGGTAGACGATTTCGACGAGGCGATTGCCGAGGCGAACAACACCCGCTTCGGCCTGTCCGCCTCGCTGATCGGCGGCGATCCCAAGCAGTACAACCGCTTCTGGGCCAATATCCGCGCCGGTATCGTCAACTGGAACCGCCCGACCAACGGCGCCTCAAGCGCGGCGCCGTTTGGCGGGATCGGCTTTTCGGGCAACCACCGCCCGGCTGCCTATTACGCAGCGGACTACTGCGCCTATCCCGTGACCAGCACCGAGATGGAACAACCGCGGGCCAGCGTGGGCGTAGGCTTCAAGGAAGACTGAATCTTTCCCGCAAGAACGAACCCCGCAAGAACGAACAAGGCGCCCGGATCGCAAGATCCGGACGCCTTGGCGCGACCCCCCAACACGACCCGAAGGGCCGCGCTACGATGCTGCCCAACAGGGGGAAGGCAGCACCGTTACCGGTTTCGTTGAACGGATTGTCACGAATTGCCCCCCGCCCCTAGCGCGGTCAACCTGAACATACGGCAACGTCTGAATAATTCATCGCAAGATCGTTTCGCGCAATTTCCGGTGGGAAAAGCCATGGCGAACCGTCATTCCAGCGCCTAGGAGGGGGCGATGGCCGAAACCGAGACCAGCCAGCAACGCGCGCTGATTCTGGCGCTGTGCACCCACGCGATCTGGGGCTCGATGCCGGTCTACCTGATCCTGGTCGACCACGTGCCGCCGCTGGAATATGTTGCCTGGCGCACGCTGTTCACCCTGCCCGTCTGCCTGTTCTTCGTCGTGCGTGCCGGAATGTTGCGCGAGCTGTGGCGCACGCTGGCCAACGGGCGCACCCTGCGCACGCTGATGGCCAGTGCGTGCCTGATCGCGATCAACTGGTTCTTCTACGTCTGGTCGATCCAGAACCACTACGTTTATGCCGCCAGCCTTGGCTATTACATCCTGCCGCTCAACATGATGCTGCTGGGCTTCGTGTTCCTGAAGGAACGCCTCACCCGGCTGCAGGCCATGGCCGTGGTGCTGGCGGTGATCGGGGTGGCGGCGCTGGCCGCCGGCGCGCTGACGACCATGTGGGTCAGCCTGCTGCTGGCAACGACGTTCGGCGTCTACGGCCTGCTGCGCAAGACCGTGGCGGCAGGCCCGCTTATCGGGCTGACCACCGAATCGGTCATCCTGCTGCCGCTGGTGCTGGGCTTCCTGAGCTGGACCGAATTCGCCGGGCCCGGCGTGGTGATCGGGCGCGATGCGGTGGAAACGCTGGCGATCATCGCCGGTGGCCCGATGACGGCGGTGCCGCTGCTGCTGTTCGCCACGGCAGCGCGCGCGCTGCCCTACACCACCATCGGCTTCCTGCAGTTCATCTCGCCCACGATCGTTTTCCTGCTGGGCCTGCTGCTGTTCGGCGAAGATCTGAAACTGGCCCAGCTGGTGTGCTTCATGCTGATCTGGACAGCCATCGCCCTGTTCACCTGGGACATGTTCCGGAACGCCCGGCGCACGCGCAAGGCGCGGGCGACAGAGGCGCCCGCGCCCTAGGGCTGGAAGCGCCAGCGCAGGGTTTCGCCCGCGTGAAACGGCACCAGCTGGGTGCCTGCCGCTTCGATGGCCGCTGGCACTTCGCATTCCTCGCGCACCAGCGTCACGCGCTCCTCGTTCAGCGGCAGGCCGTAGAAGCCGGGCCCGTGTTCGCTGGCAAAGCCCTGGAAGTGGCCGATCTGGCCCTCTTCCTCGAACACCGCGAGATAGCTTTCCAGCGCATAGGGCGCGTTGAAGATGCCCGCACAGCCGCAGGCGCTTTCCTTCGCCTCGCGCGCATGCGGGGCGCTGTCGGTGCCCAGGAAGAACTTGTGGCTGCCGCTAGTGGCAGCGCGGCGCAGCGCCAGCCGGTGCTTCTCGCGCTTGGCGACGGGCAGGCAATAGGCGTGCGGGCGCATCCCGCCCACCAGCATAGCGTTGCGATTGATATGCAGGTGCTGTGGCGTGATCGTGGCGGCGACGTTGTCGGGCGCGCTTTCGACGAACTGCACCGCGTCTTCGGTGGTGATGTGCTCGAACACCACCTTCAGGCCCGGCAGGTCTTTCAGCAGCGGGGCCAGCACGCGCTCGATGAACACCGCCTCGCGGTCGAAGATGTCGATATCGGCGTGGGTCACTTCGCCGTGCACGCACAGCACCATGCCGATCTCGGCCATAACTTCCAGCACGCCGCGGATATTGTCGACATCGGTCACCCCGCTGTCGGAATTGGTGGTGGCGCCCGCGGGGTAGAGCTTGCACGCGGTAAACACGCCCGACTCGAACCCGCGCCGCACCTCTGCCGGATCGGTGTTGTCGGTGAGGTAGCAGGTCATCAGCGGGGTGAAGCCCGTGCCTTCGGGCAGCGCTGCCATGATCCGCTGGCGATAGCTTTCCGCCGCCGCCACCGTCGTCACCGGCGGGGTGAGGTTGGGCATCACGATGGCGCGGGCAAACTGGCGCGCGGTATGGCGGGCCACGGCCTGCAACATGGCGCCATCGCGCAAGTGAACGTGCCAGTCGTCGGGGCGGCGGATCGTCAGCGTGTCGGTCATGCGTTGCCTATGGCGCGGAGCGTCCTATCTGTCACCCATGAGTTCGACCCATCTTGCCTCGCGCGCGCTGGTGCGCGTCTCCGCCACCGACGCAGCCGAAGACCCTGCCGCCTTCCTGCAGGGATTGCTGACCAACGACGTGACGGGCGACCTGCCCGCCTATGCCGCGTTGCTGAGCGCGCAGGGCAAGTGCATGTTCGACATGATCGTGTGGCGCGATGGCGAGGATATTCTGCTCGATTGCGAGGCTGAAGTGGCAGACGATCTGGCCAAGCGCCTCTCGCTCTATCGCCTGCGCCGCAAGCTGGCGATCGCCCGCGACGCGTCGCTGGCGGTCCACTGGCAGGTGGACCCGCGCGACGGTGCTGCGCCCGATCCGCGGCTGCCGGCGCTCGGCCATCGCTGGCTCGCCCCTGCCGAGGGCGACAGCGCGGACGAGGCATGGCGCGCGCACCGGCTGGCGCTGGGCGTGCCGGAGGGGCGCGACGAACTGGGCGATATCCTTTGGCTGGAAACCAACGCGGTGGAACTGCACGGCGTCAGCTTTTCCAAGGGCTGCTACATCGGGCAGGAAAACACCGCGCGCATGAACTGGCGGCAGAAGGTGAACCGGCGACTGGTGGTGGTGCCGCTCGATCGCTCGGAAGAGAAGCGGCGCAAGGCGGAATACCCGCAGCTTGGCCTCGCGGTCGATCACCTGCGTGTGGCCGATATCCCTGCCGACCTAGTACCCGCCTGGCTGGACCTGGCAGAGCCCGGCTAGGCCACCGGCCCGTCGGCCTTGAAGGCCGCGATCAGCATCGATTCCGCGCGGTCGCGCGCGGTGGTGCGTTCCACCGCCAGCGATTCGGCCAGCTGTTCCCCCATCAGCGCGTCGCCCAGCGCCAGCAGCACCAGCGAAAAGGTCGTCTCGTGCATCGAGAGATCGTTGTCGTGCGACACTTCGTCGGGATTGAGATCGTCCACCAGCGCATGGATCGTCTCGACAATGGGGTTGAGCGCATCCTCGTTGCCCGACGCCAGCATCCAGCTGGCCAGCGCCCCGCCCCCTTCGCGCCCGAAGGCATCGAAGGTCAGGTCCACCACTTCGCGCGGGGACCCGATCCCGGCGCGGGTGGCGCGCACTGCCTCACCGATGGAATCGCACACGGTTTGCGCCAGGTGCGCAGCCAACGCCTTCTGCAAGCCTGCGGCGGAACCGAAGTGGTGCAGCAGGTTGGCATGGGTGCGCCCGATGCGCGCCGCGACAGCCTTCAGTGTCACGCTTTGCGGCCCCGTTTCGATCAGCAGTGCGCGCGCTGCCTCTACCGCAGCTGCGCGACTCTCCTCCGGACTCAACCGCTTTTTTATTGACACTGGTGTAAGTATCCTTCAACTGCGTAGATGGATAGACGCGATTCGGACCGTGATATGACCGCATATACACCGCTCAAGGCAAGCCCCGGCGACATTACGCTGACGGCGCGCAACCGCCGTTTCGACCGCAACGCCCGGCGCGAAAAAGGTGTAGACCCGGTGGCAACCGCCTGGTTTCTTGCGCTTTCCGCATCTTTCCCGCGCGGCGAAGCATTGTTTATCGAAGCGGTCAAGGCGCACCGCGAGGGCGTGCCGGATCGGCTGGCGGGCGAAATCCGCGAATTCATCAAGCAGGAAGTGAACCACACGCGCGAGCATATCGCCTTCAACCGCGCAGCGGTCGATGCGGGCTATGATATCTCCGGCGTCGAGACTCGCGTGAATGCCATGGCGGACGAGGCGCTGACCGCCCCGCCCATCGTGCAGCTGGCCGTGACGATGGGGCTGGAGCATTTCACCGCCATCATCGCCCACCTCTACCTGACCGACCCAGACAGCCTGATCAGCGAAGGCATCGGCGATCCCGAACTGTGGCGCTGGCATTCGATCGAGGAAATCGAGCACAAGGGCGTGGCCTTCGACACCTGGAACCATGCGACACGCGAGTGGAAACCGCGCAAACGCTGGCTGGTGCGCTCGCTGGTGATGCTGCGCACCACCAAGCGCTTCATCCGCAACCGCGTCCGCGATTCGCTGGAACTGATGGCGCAGGACGGGATCACCGGCTGGCGCGCCAGGTGGCAGCTGTTCGCCTACCTCGTCGGCAAACCGGGCATGTTGCGGCGGATATTCCCCGCCTGGCTCAGCTATTTCCGTCCCGGCTTCCACCCGTGGGATCACGATGATCGCGCGCTGATCCGCCTGAACGACAGCGCCTATGCCGATGCGAGGATGGACGCCGTACCCGCCGAATAACGGCACGAACGGCGCGCCTCAGGCCGCTTTCGCGTCCGGCATCTCCACTTTCTCGGTGAGATCGCAAACATTTCGCCGCGCCAGCACCATGGCCCCGCCGCGGGCGGCGCAGGCCGTCGGGCGGATCTCGCCGGTTTCGACAAAACCATTGGCTTTCAAGACCTTGCCGCTGGCGGCATTTTCAAGGAAGTGCCCGGCATGCACGCGCTCGATACCCAGCGCACGGGCCGTCTGCAGAACGCCGCGCACGGCCTCGCTGGCATAGCCGCGCCGCTGCCACTTGCGCCCGATCCAGTAGCCCAGTTCGTGCCCGTCTTCGTCGGGTTCGATACCGATCTGCCCGATCACGGGCGCGCCGGAGAGTTCGGGAAGCGTTACCGAGAATTTCAGCGCACCTGCCGGCACGGGCATGCGGCAATAGGTCCGCGCGTCGACTTCGCGGTAGGGCCAGGGCGCACGCGCCAGCATGCTGACCACGCGAAAATCGCCGATGCCGCGATGGATCTCGCGCCAGTCTTCGGGGAATGTGGGCCGCAGGAACAGCCGCTCGGTACGCATGAACATTGGTATTCTCCCCATTACCGAATGCCCGCCTCCATTGGGCCGTCGGTGTTACACAGCCGAGTCAGCCCCGAACGGACCGGCTCGCTTTGCGGAAGGAGAATCAAAAAAAGGAGACGGGGCGGCCCCATCTCCTTCCATGCTTTTCAAACCTGTCGAGGTTCGAAAGGGGCCATCCCGGTGGATGACCCCTGTATCGAATCATCCGGTTATTCGGCGGCTTCCGCCATGGCGTCGACCGATACGTATTTGCGGCCGAGCTTGCCGTCGTGGAAACGGACCTTGCCCGCTTCCAGCGCAAACAGCGTGTGGTCCTTGCCCATGCCGACGTTGACGCCCGGGTAGAACTTCGTGCCGCGCTGGCGCACGATAATGTTGCCGCCGATCACGTCCTGACCGCCGAACTTCTTCACACCAAGGCGACGACCTGCTGAGTCGCGACCGTTACGCGATGAACCGCCTGCTTTCTTATGTGCCATCGTTCGTGATCCTTACTTCTTGGCCTTCGCCGCTTCGGCCTTGTCGACCGCAGCGCGCGGGGGCTTGCCGGCAAGCAGTTCCTTCGCCTGCGCGACCCATTCGTCCTTCACCGGGCGGTTACCCAGCTTCAGCTCTTCGTTCATCTTTTCCGCGGTGGCTTCGTCCCAGGCAGCGATGTCGGCCCAGTCCTTGATACCGGCGGCGTGCAACTTCTTCTCGATGGTCGGGCCGATGCCCGAAATCAGCGAGAGGTTGGTGGTGTCGAGGTCGGCCTTGGCCGAACCTGCGGCTTCCTTCGCCGGAGCGGCCTTGTGCGCCTTGGGCGCGGCCTTCTCTTCCGAAGTGTCCTTCACCGGAGCAGCCTTCTTGGCGGCAGCCTTCTTCGGCGCGGCCTTGCCTTCGCCCACGGCCACGATGCGCAGCAGGGTCATCTGCTGGCGGTGGCCGTTCTTGCGGCGATAGTTGTGGCGACGACGCTTCTTGAAAACCGTCACCTTCTCAGCCTTCGCCTGGGCGATCACCTCAGCCGAAACCGTAACCTTGGAAGCGTCAGCCAGGTCGGCGCCTTCGCCGGCCAGCAGGACATCGTCCAGCACGATCGTGTCACCGGCGTCACCCGCCAGCTTCTCGACTGCGATCTTGTCTCCTTCGGCGACGCGATACTGCTTGCCGCCCGTGCGCACTACTGCGAACATGGTGCTCAAATCCGTTTCTATTGGTGTCTTTGGCTGCAATCGAACCGAGGCTCTTTCGCAGCAATGACAAAAAAGGCGCCCACAGGGCACCGGAAAGAGCGCTGCCGTTAGGCCAAGCGCCGGGTGCTGTCAACCGTCACATGGCCGAAACTCCGGCCAAAATGCATGCTGGAAAGCTTTCCTCCCCGAATGTAGGGAAGCGTGCATATGGTGCAAGTATCCCGCCTTTCTCCCGTGCTGCTGTTCACAGCCCTGGGCGCCTGTGCCTCGCCGAGCACGGAATACCCCTCGCTCGCCGTGCGCGATATCGAACGGGTGAGCGGTACGATGGCGGTGGCACCCGCTCCGCCCATGCCCGCCCCGCCCCCGGCCACACTGGCCGCGCTGGACGATCTGGCCGCAACCGCGCTCGCGGCGCACGAACGCTTCCTGGCGGCAGCCCCGCAAGCCCGTGCGATCACCGATTCCGCTGCAGGCGCCCAGCCCGGCAGCGACAGCTGGGCGCGCGCGCAGGTGGCCATTGCCGATTTGGAGGCGCAGCGCAGCCAGGCGATGATCGCGCTTGCCGACCTCGACCGCATCTATGTGGAGGCGACCACTTCGGCGCAGGACACCGATTCGATCAGCGCCGTGCGCAGCCGGATCGATGCGCTGGTGGTGCAGCAGGACGCCGTGATCCGTTCATTGCTGGCGACGCTGGCGGGATAGGGGCTTTACCATGAGCCTTGCCTGCCAGACCTGCCCCGTTCGCGACAGCGCCGCCTGTTCGGTGCTGAGCGAGGAGGAGCGCGAGGAACTGGCCCGCTCAGGCCGTACCCGCACACTGACGCGCGGCGAGATCCTGTTTGCCGCCGGCGACGAGGAAACGGCCTGTGCCACACTGGTTTCGGGCGCGCTGAAGATCGCCGCCTATGACGAGGACGGCAACGAACGCATCCTGGCGCTGATCCACCCCAACGGCTTCGTGGGCGAGATGTTCGCCCCCTTTCCCGCTCATGACGTCGTGGCGCTGACCGATTCGCAGCTGTGCGTGTTCGCCAAGGCCGACATGACCCGCGCGCTGGAGAAACACCCCGCCCTCACCCGCGCGCTGCTACGACGATCGCAGGAAGACCTGCACCTGGCGCGCAAGCTGCTGGCGCTGGGATCGGGCTTTGGCGCCAACGAACAGGTCAGCAAGCTGGTGCTGGCGCTGGCCCAGGCGGCCAGCGATTCGCCCTGTCACCCCGCGCTGAAGTTCGACCTGCCACTGACGCGTGGCGAAATCGCCTCCATGCTGGGGGTAACGATCGAAACGGTCAGCCGCGTGCTGACCGCGCTGGAACGCGCCGGGATCATCAAACGCGAAGGCGTGCGCGGGATCGAGATATTCGACCCGGACGCGCTGGAAAATTTTTCCTGAGGAAAGGCGTCAGTCGCCCCAGCGGGCAAGATCGGCATGATCCTGCTCGCGCGGTTCGATCCAGTGCCATTCGCCGGCGCGCTTCTCCCGCTTCCAGAACCAGCTGCGCGACTTGAGGTGGTCCATGGCGAAATCGACCGCGTCGATCGCCCCGCGCCGGTGCCTGGCACAGGCGGATACCAGCACGATCGGCTCTCCCGGATACATCACGCCGACGCGGTGCACCATCAGCAGGCCCATCAGCTCGAATCGGCGGACAGTCTGCGCAGCCAGCTCTTCCATGCCGGGACGCGTCATGCGCTCGTAGTGCAGCAGTTCCAGCGCCTCGACCGTATCGTCATCGCTGCGCACTTCGCCGACGAAGGTGCACACGCCGCCAAGGCCGGGATGGGCATCGGTGAACGGGCCGACGAACCGGCCGGGATTGAACGGCGCATCGAGCAGGTCGACGGTAATCGCCATGTCAGCCGCCCGAGACCGGCGGCAGCAGCGCCACCTCGTCACCATCGCCGGCGTCGAGCGCGGTCTTGTCGGCCAGGACCTGTCCGTTCACTGCGATCTTGGTGCGTTCATCGGCTGCGGCTTCGGCAAGGTCTGCACCCAGCACACCGGCCAGCCCTGACCAGGTCAGCGGCGCGGGCACTTCGCGCTCGTCCTCGCCCGCGAGGTCGGCGAGCTTGCCGATGAAGACGACGGTGACGGCCATCAGCCGCCCGTTACCGACATGTGCCGCGGCTGCGCGGGCGCGGCGCCTTCCTCGATCCGGAAATGGTGGCGTTCGGGTTTGATCCGCATGGCCTCGTCCAGCGCGGCGGCGAGGTTGGCGTCGGGCGCGTCGGAGCGCAGCGCGGCACGCAGGTCCACCTTCTCCGCCCCACCAAGACATGCGTAGAGCTGGCCGGTTGCCGTGACGCGGATGCGGTTGCAGCTGGCGCAGAAATTGTTGGTGAGCGGGGTGATGAAGCCCAGCCGTCCACCGGTCTCCTCCACCCGCACATAGCGCGCAGGGCCGCCGGTCGAATGATCGATGTCGGTCAGGGTAAAGCGCTGCTCCAGCACGTCGCGCACGGCGGGCAGCGGCAGGTAATGCTCCACCCGTTCGCCATCGACTTCGCCAAGCGGCATGGTCTCGATCAGCGTCATGTCGTGGCCGTTCGTGCCTGCCCATTCGACCAGGAAGGGGATCTCGTCCTGGTTCAGGCCCTTCAGCGCCACGGTGTTGATCTTCACGTGCAGCCCGGCGCGCTTTGCCGCGGCAATGCCGCGCAGAACGGTGTTCAGGCGATCCCGCCGCGAAAGCTCCTGGAACAGGGCGGGGTCCATGGTGTCGAGGCTGACGTTCACCCGGCGCACGCCGGCGGCGTAAAGCTCGCCCGCGAATTCTTCCAGCCGGGTGCCGTTGGTGGTTAGCGTGAGCTCGTCCAGCCCGTCACCCAGCTTGCGGCCCAGCGCCCGCACCAGTTCGATCACGTCGCGCCGGACCAATGGCTCGCCCCCGGTCAGGCGGATCTTGGTGATGCCGCGCTCGATCATGCCAAGGCCCAGCTTGTGCAGTTCCTCCAGGCTCAGCACTTCCTTCTTGGGCAGAAAGGTCATGCGTTCGGGCATGCAATAGGTGCAGCGCAGGTCGCATCGGTCCGTCACCGACAGGCGCAGATAGGAAATGCGGCGCTGGAACGCGTCTACAAGGGGCTTGGAACAGGACATACAGCTGCCAACCTAGTCTTTCTCGCCCGGATTTCCATCCACCGCGAACAACTGCCCGGTCACGCCCGGCGCTGCCTCAAGGTAATCGCAAACGGCCTTCACGCCCGCGCTGGAACCGCCGACCGCGCCGTTCACCCGGCACGGCGCTGCCTCGCGCGCCAGTTCCTCCACCGCAGCAGTGCGCCAGTGGACATGGGTGTGGTCAGCCGGGTCGAACAGCAGGACCAGGTCGTTGCCCGCCGCCCGGCGCGCCTCGGGCAGGATACGTGCGTGAAAGGCGGCGGCAGCGTCCAGCGGTGCAGCGGGCAGTTCGCGTGCCTCGATGCGGACCGTGGCCATCACTTGCGCTCCCGCACCAGGGTGATGCCGATCTCCTCGTCCGCCTCGCTCAGCGCCAGCTTGACGATCTTCACGCTCACTTCTTCCACCCGCTCGTCCTGCAGGAACAGCGTTTCGCACACATGGTCGGCCACCGCCTCGATCAGCTTGTAGTGGCGATCGCCCAGGCTTTCGGAGCAGGCGAATTTCAGGTCCATGTAGTTCTTGCTGGCATCCAGCGGAGTATCGGCGTCGTAGTGCCGCTCCACCGCCAGTTTCACGCGCACGGTGAAGCGCAGCGGCTGCGGCTGGCCGGTTTCTTCCGAATAGATGCCCGTGTGCACCATGTGCACATAGTCGACGAGTTCGAGATGAAGGCTGTCTGCCATGGTCCGCGCGTGATTACAGGCTGCGGCGCGATTGGCAAGGAAACAGACACAGTCAACAAACCCTGGTGCCGCATGGTCTTTGGCCGCAGTTGACGATCACCCCGGTTTGCGGGCAATCGTGTAACCAATCAGGGAAAGGGAGCCAGTTCATGGCCGAAGCAAGCAATACGGCGGCAGCGCCCCAGGGCGCAAAGACCGCAAAGATCACCCGGTGGGTAGCCAATTTCGTGCTTGGCGGCTCGCTGATCCTGGTCGTTATCGTTCTGGGCGCGGCAACGCTGGCGCGGTTCGACATCATCGACAAGCTGAGCGGTTTCATCCCCTTTGCCATGTCGCTGAACCCGGCGCGCGCGCTGGTGCTGATCGGCGTGGTCGCGCTGGTCTTCGCCCTGTGGCGCAGAAGCGGCAGCGTGGCGAAGCTGGCCATCGGGACCGCACTTTCCGCCGGTCTCGCCACCGCGGTGTATACCATGCTGATTGTCCCGGCAGGCGAGGTGCCGCCCATTCACGACATCACCACCCGCCTCGACAATCCGCCGCAATTCACCGTCCTGGATGTCGATACGCCGGTCAGCACCGGCCCGTTCAGCGAGGAGGAATGGCGTGCCTTCCATGAAGGTGCCTACGGCGATATTGGCCCGATCGTTATCGACAAGGCGCCCGCAGAGGTGCTGGCCGATGCCCAGGCGCTGGCGGAAGATCGCGGCTGGGACATCGCCAGTTACGATGCCGACGCGGGCAAGCTGGAGGCCACGGCCACGGCGGGCTACGTGCGTTTCTACGACGACGTGATCGTGGAGGTGACGCCGGTCGCCGACGGCAGCACGCGGGTGGACATGCGCAGCGTCAGCCGCGTGGGGGTGAGCGACGTGGGCTACAACGCGGCGCGGATCAGGGACTTCCTCGCAGACCTGCAGGCCGCCGGATAAGCGTTCAGGAGTTGCTCCACCGCGCAAAGATCGCGGTGGGCAGCAAGCGTCCATCGGGGCCGTCTTCCTGCACCGCCAGGTCGCCGTGCTCCACCGTGCCAGGCAGGTCGGCAAACACTTCCTCCAGCAGGCCGCCGATGGCGAGCGAGCTCATGCGTACGGCATAGACCGTAAGGAACAGGAAGCGGCTTTCGGCGTCCAGCAGGCGGCGGCAATCCGCGATCAGGCCCGGCAAGCCTTCCTCGATACGCCATGTCTCGCCCTTGGGACCACGACCGAACTTGGGCGGGTCGAGGATGATGCCGTCGTACCGCCTTTCCCTGCGCACCTCGCGTGCGGTGAACTTCACCGCATCGTCCACCAGCCAGCGGATCGGACGGTCCTCCATGCCGGAAAGCGCGGCGTTCTCGCGCGCCTGGGCGACCGACTTCTTGCTGGCATCGACATGCGCGACCGGGCCGCACTGGCTCAGCGCCAGCGAGCCGACGCCGGTGTAGCCGAACAGGTTGAGCGTCTGCGCATTCTCGCGCCCGGCCAGCTGTCCGCGCATCCAGTGCCATACGGGTGCCATGTCAGGAAAGAAGCCGAGGTGGCGAAACGGCGTGCACTGGGCGGTAAAGCGCACGTCCTCCCAACCCAGCGGCCAACCGTCCCGCGGCACGTCGCGGCTGAACTGCCAGCGCCCGCCGCCATCCTCGTCGCTGCCAGGCACGAATTCGCCGTCGGCCTGCCAGTCGGAAAGGCGCGGCGACCACATGGCCTGCGGCTCGGGCCGGATGAAGCGGCGGTTGCCGTAGCGCTCCAGCTTGCGCCCGTGGCCCGAATCGACAAGGCCATAGTCCGGCCAGCCTTCGCCGACCATCACCACGGGATTGCGGACCAGCCGTGCCATCAGGCGCTGGGCGTGGCGAATTTCGAGACGTATTCGGCCACGGCGTCGTATTCGCCTGGCAGTTCCTCGAATGCCTCGGTGCGTTCGAACAGGTCGCCCACGCGCGCGGGCAGCGGCGGGCGTACGCCGGTGGCGCGTTCCACCGCGTCGCGGAACTTGGCCGGGTACGCCGTGGCCAGCGTGACGACCGGCGTGGCGGCATCGATGCCAGCATCGCGCGCGGCCTGGAAACCGATGGCGGTGTGCGGATCGAGCACGTAGCCGCACTGGGCGTTCGCCCAGCTCATCGCCTGCGACATGGCCGCCTGGTCCACGCGCGCGCTGGAGAACAGGCGGGCTGCGCCTTCGCGCTGGCTGTTGGTCAGCTGCATGGCCTTGTTGGCCTCGAACCCGCGCATCTGCTCGGCCAGCGCTGTGCCGTCACGCCCGTTCAGGTCGAACAGCAGGCGTTCGAAGTTGGAACTGACCTGGATATCCATGCTGGGCGCCGCCGTGGGCGTTACGCTGCCGGCGGAATAGTCCCCGGTGGTCAGCGCGCGGTGGAGGATGTCGTTGACGTTGGTGGCAACGATCAGCCGCTCGATCGGCAGGCCCATCTGCGCGGCGACATAGCCTGCGAACACGTCGCCGAAATTGCCGGTCGGCACGCTGAAGGCAACCTTGCGGCGCGGCGCGCCCAGTTGCAGCGCGGCGGCGAAGTAATAGACCACCTGCGCCATCAGCCGCGCCCAGTTGATCGAATTGACCGCGCTGATGCGGAACTTGCCGCCCTTCGATGATGCCATTTCAGGGTCGCCGAACATGCGCTTCACCATGGCCTGGGCATCGTCGAAGCTGCCTTCGATGGCGAGGTTGTGCACGTTGGGCGCGCGCACCGTGGTCATCTGGCGGCGCTGCACGTCGCTGACGCGGCCCTTGGGATGGAGCATGAAGATATCCACCCGCTCGCGCCCGGCCACGGCATCGATGGCAGCGCTGCCGGTATCGCCGCTGGTGGCGCCGACGATGGTCAGGTGGTCTTCGCTCTTGGCCAGGAAATGCTCGAACAGGCGGCCCAGCAGTTGCAGCGCCACGTCCTTGAAGGCGAGCGTAGGGCCGTGGAACAGTTCCAGTATCCACTGCTGCTGGTCCAGCTGCACGAGCGGGGTAACGGCAGCGTGCGAGAAGCGGCCGTAGGCGCGCGTGCACAGGTCGCGCAGCTCTTCCGCCGTCAGCGAACCTTCGACGAAGGGCGTCATCACCTTCACCGCCAGCTCCACGTAAGAGAGCCCTGCCATGGCGGCGATCTCGTGTTCGGAGAACTGCGGCCATTCCTCGGGCACGTAGAGGCCGCCGTCGCTGGCAAGGCCGGCCAGGGTTACGCCTTCGAAATCGAGCGCGGGTGCGCTGCCGCGGGTGGAAATGTATTTCATGATGCCCTTCCGAATTCGCTGCGCGGCGTAGCGCCAGCGGGCCAGCGCGGCAAGCGCTCTTAGCCCTGCTCCCGCCAGCGCCGCCGCAGGGCAAGGAAGTAGATTACCAGCGCGGTGAGCGCGAAGAAGAACCATTGCCCGGCATAGGCGAGATGGTTGTTGGGCGTGTCGTTGGGATCCGGCGTCGCGTTGGCCTCGAGACCTGCCAGTGGCGGGTCGGCTACAATCCGGTATCCCAGCTCTCCTCCGGGAGCGATTGTCCCGACTATCTCGCCGCCCTGCCAATCCGGGTCTTGCGGCCTGCGCGACCAGCCGATGACGGCTTCGACATCGTAGCCAGGGCCATCGAAGGACAATATCTCAGCCGAGTTGCATTGGGCGATGTGGACGTAGCCGGACTGATCATTGGCATTGCGTCCGGCGATGCCACTCCATCCCACGACCTCGTCACACGAAAACGCGGCGCGACGATAGAGATTTTGTGATGCCTCGTTGGTTGGCCAGCTCGAAAGCAGCTCCGGATCATCGGCGGCCGCCTCATACCGCACGATCAGCGCCTCTTTCTCTTCCAGCCTCCCCAGCTGCCACACGCCCAGCGCCACCATCACGGCGGCGGCGGCGATCACGACGATGGTGGGGATGATCGGCAAGCGGCGCATTGAGCCCTTGGCAGTCACGACGGGTCGCCCCCGTCATGGCGATGTTCTTCGGCGCGGCGCTGGTATTCGGCCACCAGCAGCCACGCCTTGGTGGCTCGCAGGCCGGCGAGCACGCCAACGATCGTCAACGGCACCCACAGGATTACGTGGAGCCACCAGGGCGGCTCGAACGACAGTTGCAGCCACATGGCCAGGGCCACCACGATGGTGCCCACGCCCAGCGTCAGGAACGCCGCCGGGCCATCGCCCACGTTGAACTTGCCGTAATCCAGGCCGCAACTGCCGCACCTGTCGGCGAACTTCACCCAGCCATCGAACAGGGTCCGCGCCCCGCAGCGCGGGCAGGAACCGAAAAGGGCGGCCTCGCGCACGGCGGGCCGCCCCTTCTGTGTGTCGGTTTCGTCGGTCACGAAGGGCCTTAGTGGACCGGTGCGCCCCAGCCGCCCCAGACGTAGACGGCGACGAACAGGAACAGCCACACGACGTCGACGAAGTGCCAGTACCAGGCAGCGGCTTCGAAGCCGAAGTGCTGCTTGGGCGTGAAGTGACCGAGGTAGGTGCGACGCAGGCAGACGATCAGGAAGATCGTGCCGACGATCACGTGGAAGCCGTGGAAGCCGGTCGCCATGTAGAAGGCCGAGGAATAGTTGACGCCGCCAAAACCGAACGGGGCAGCGGCATATTCATAGGCCTGGATGCAGCTGAACAGAATGCCCAGTGCGATGGTGAGCCACAGGCCCTTTTTCAGGCCATCACGGTCGCCGTTGATCAGGCAGTGGTGCGCCCAGGTAACCGTGGTGCCCGAGCAAAGCAGGATCAGCGTGTTCAGCAGCGGCAGGTCGAAGGCGTTGAGCACCTCGATCCCGTCGGGCGGGAAGTGCGCGAAACGTGCAGCGCCTTCCTGGCCGACCATGTTGGTCCACAGGCCCGCCGCCGCATCGTAGGCCAGCGGCTTGGGGAACAGGGCAAAGTCGAACCAGCTCCAGAACCAGCCGACGAAGAACATCACTTCGGAAGCGATGAACAGGATCATGCCATAGCGCATGTGCAGCTGCACCACCGGGGTGTGGTCGCCGCGCTGCGCTTCGTTCACGATCTTGGAGAACCAGCCGAAGAAGGTGGCGATCAGGCCGGCCACGCCCAGGCCCAGCACGATACGCCATGCCGCGCCGAAGAAATCATCGTGCATGAACATCACCATGCCGGTGGTGAAAGTGAGACCCGAGAAGGCTGCTACCAGCGGCCAGATGTCTGGGTCGAGAATGTGATAATCGTGGTTCTTGGCACCGGCCATGATGTTGATCCTGATCCTTGGGTTTATGGGCCTGTTAATGCGTGTGTGCGGTCTGGTCCAGTCTCTAGCTGGGGTTCTCTTCGCCTTCGATCGCACGGTGGAAAGTGTAGGACAGGGTGATCTGTTCGACACCCTCCATGTTGGGGTCGTCCAGCGCGGCCGGATCGACGTAGTAGAGCACCGGCATGCGGATTTCCTGGCCGGGCTGCAGCGTCTGCTCGGTAAAGCAGAAGCACTGGATCTTGTTGAAATAGGCGCCGGCCTGCTCGGGCTCCACATTGAAGGTCGCAGTCCCGGTGATCGGCACGCTGGAATTGTTACGTGCGGTGTAGAAGGCCATGTCGCGCTGGCCGATGGCAACCGTATCGGTCACCTGCACAGGCTTGAAATCCCACGGCATGTTGCGCGCGGTGTTGGCATCGAAGCGAATCGAATAGGTCACCCCGCCCGCGCTGGCAGCCATGCGTGCGGCCAGGTCGGCATCGGCCTCGCTCGCCACCTGCGTGGTCCCGGCAAAACCGGTTACGCGGCAGAACAGGTTGTACAGCGGCACGGCGGCAAAGCCCAGGCCCAGCATGCCCAGCGCCATGGCGAAGGCCATCAGCATCGTGCGCTTGTTGCGGTTTTCGAGTGTCGCGGTGGTCATCAGTCGCCCATCCTTACAATGGTGATGAGATAGAACAGGATCACGAAGCCCGCCAGCATCAGCCCGATCACGTTGTTGCGCTGCTTGCGGCGGCGTTTGAATTCCTTCTCTTCTTCGGGGGTCATGCCAGCACCATGCGATCTGCAACCAGCGCCGTAAACAGCGCGAAGAGATAGATTACCGAATAGCCGAACAGACGCTTTTCGGGCGTCATGCGATCATCGGGCCGCGAGGCGCGCAGACCGACGGGCACGGAAAGCGCCACGAACAGGCCGGAAAGCACCAGGGCGGCAATGCCGTAGATCATACCGGTGCCGCCAATGGCCCAGGGCAACAGCGAGACAGCCATGAGGACGACCGAATAGGCCAGCACCTGGCGACGCGTCGACTTTTCGCCCGCGACGACCGGCATCATCGGGATACCGGCTTCGGCGTAGTCGGTCTTCACGAACAGAGCCAGCGCCCAGAAGTGCGGCGGCGTCCAGATGAAGATAATGGCGAACAGCAGCAGCGGCATGGCGGTGATTTCGCCCGTCACCGCGATCCAGCCGATCAGCGGCGGAAAGGCCCCTGCCCCGCCGCCGATTACGATGTTCTGCGGCGTGCGCGGCTTCAGCCACATGGTGTAGATCACGGCGTAGTAGAAGATCGAAAAGGCCAGCACCACGGCGGCCAGCCAGTGGATGGCCACCAGCATGATGAATACCGATGCGCCGGCCAGAAGCATGCCGAAATCGCGCGCATCCTGGCGACGCAGGCGGCCTTGCGGCAGCGGGCGGCCTGCGGTCCGCTTCATCTTCGCGTCGATATCGGCTTCCCACCACTGGTTGAGCGCGGCAGCTCCCCCTGCCCCCATGGCAATGCACAGGATGGCGGTGAAGCCCAGCACCGGGTGGATCGAACCCGGCGCTGCCAGCAGGCCGCACAAGCCGGTGAACACCACCAGGCTCATCACCCGCGGCTTCGTCAGCGCGAAGAAATCGCGCCATTCGGCAGGTAACTGCGCGCTTGCCAAGCTTGCCTCTGGTGTTGCGGTTGCGGTCACGTGTGGTGTGTCTCGATATGAAAGGGGCGCCCCGTTCCCGGCGCGCCCCCTCCCGTTTTCAGTCAGGCGAGGGTCGCCGATCAGGCGGTCGCCGGTTTCGCGCTGATGTGATCGTCGGCCGAATGGTGGTCTTCAATCACGGGCAGCGTTTCGAACTGGTGGAACGGCGGCGGGCTGGAGAGGCTCCACTCCAGCGTCGTCGCCCCTTCACCCCAGTAGTTACCTTCGGGCTTCTTGCCGGCCACGAAGGCGTAGATGATGTTGATGAAGAAGATGACGATGGAGGCCGCCATGATGAGATAGCCGTAGCTGGCGATCTCGTTCCAGTGGGTGAAGGCCGGGGTGTAGTCCGGATAGCGACGCGCCATGCCCTGCAGGCCCAGGAAGTGCATCGGGAAGAAGATCACGTTCACCCCGATGAAGAACACCCAGAAGTGCAGGTGGGCAAGGAATTCCGAGTGCCAGCGGCCGAACATCTTCGGGAACCAGTAGTACCAGCCCGCGAACATGGCGGTAACCGCACCCAGCGACAGCACGTAGTGGAAGTGAGCCACAACGTAGTAGGTGTCGTGCAGGTTGTTGTCGACGCCGCCGTTGGCCAGCACCACGCCGGTCACGCCACCCACGGTGAACAGGAAGATGAAGCCCAGGGCCCAGACCATCGGCGACTTGAACTCCATGGAGCCGCCCCACATGGTGGCGATCCAGCTGAAGATCTTGATGCCGGTGGGCACCGCGATGACCATGGTGGCGGCGGTGAAGTACATCTTCGTGTTCACGTCGAGGCCGACGGTATACATGTGGTGCGCCCACACGATGAAGCCGACCACGCCAATGGCGACCATGGCGTAGGCCATGCCGAGATAGCCGAACACCGGCTTCTTGGAGAAGGTCGCGACGATCTGCGAGATCATGCCGAAGCCCGGCAGGATCATGATGTAGACCTCGGGGTGGCCGAAGAACCAGAACAGGTGCTGGTACAGGATCGGGTCACCGCCACCGGCCGGATCGAAGAAGGTCGTGCCGAAGTTGCGGTCGGTCAGCAGCATGGTGATGGCAGCAGCCAGCACCGGCAGCGCCAGCAGCAGCAGGAAGGCAGTGACCAGCACCGACCACACGAACAGCGGCATCTTGTGCAGGGTCATGCCCGGCGCACGCATGTTGAAGATGGTGGTGATGAAGTTGGTCGCACCCAGGATCGAGCCGGCACCGGCAAGGTGCAGACTGAAGATGGCGAAGTCGACCGCGGGGCCGACCGAACCGGTGGTGGAAAGCGGTGCATAGACCGTCCAGCCCACGCCGGCACCCATGCCCGTACCGCCGGGCACGAACATCGAGAACAGCAGCGAGCAGAAGCCCACCACGGTCAGCCAGAAGCTGACGTTGTTCATGCGCGGGAAGGCCATGTCGGGCGCGCCGATCATCAGCGGCACGAACCAGTTGCCGAAACCGCCGATCATGGCCGGCATGACCATGAAGAAGACCATGATAAGGCCGTGCGCAGTGATCAGCACGTTCCACATGTGCCCCTGCTGGTCGAACGACGCACCGTCGCCGCCCAGCATGTTTACGATCGTGCCCATGTACTGCAGGCCCGGAGCCGCCAGCTCGGCGCGCATCGCACCGGAAATGGCGCCCCCGATCACACCCGCGATAATCGCGAAGATCAGATAGAGCGTGCCGATGTCCTTGTGGTTGGTCGACATGAACCAGCGGGCGAAGAAGCCCGGCTTGTGATCCGCGTCATGCGCGTGATCGTCATGGTGAGCGTCGAAACCTTCAGCGGTGGTGGCCATGGGTTTGGGACCTTGTCTACTTTATCGTCAGTTACGGGTTCAGGCAGTTTCGGCGGCAGCTTCGGCCGCTTCGGCTTCCTCGACAGCCTCGGTGTCGCCGACTTCGGCGGCATCTTCGGCCGACTGTTCATCTTCCACAGCAGGCGTGGCCTCCTCAGCCTCGATCTGCGCGCGGGTCATGCCGCCGGGCTGCGTCATCACCCAGGCGTTGAATTCGTCCAGCGGACGGGCCTCGATGGCGATCGGCATGTAACCGTGGCGGGCACCGCACAACTCCATGCACTGGCCGTAATAGATGCCCGGTTCCTCGATGGTGATCATCTGTTCGTTGATGCGACCCGGCACGGCGTCGAGCTTGAACCACAGCGAGGGGATGCCGAACGAGTGGATCACGTCGGCGCCGAAGGTCTGGATGCGCAGCGGCACGCCGACCGGCACGACCATGCGGTTGTCCACCGCCAGCTGGTGCGGCTCACCGGCGTCCAGCGCCTCTTCGTCGCTCAGCATGTTGGAAATCACTTCGAAGCCGCCGTTGTCGACATATTCATAGCCCCAGTACCACTGGTAACCGTTGGCCTTGATGGTGATCGCATCCTCGGGCGGCGACTGGTACTGGCGGGCGATCAGGGTGATCGACGGCACGGCGATGCCGACCAGGATCAGCACCGGGATCACCGTCCAGATCACTTCGATCAGGGTGTTGTGACTGGTCTTCGAAGGCACCGGGTTGGAACGGCGGTTGTAGCGGACCATCACCCACAGCAGCAGGCCGAGCACCAGCAGCGAGATCACCGTGATGATCGGCAGCAGGAGGCCATCGTGCAGCCACAGCGCATATTCGCCGTCATCGGTGAACTGCGGCTGGAAGCCATAGGCCCCGTCTACCGGTTCGCCGCGGATCATGTCCGGGCCGTAATGCTCGAACGCCGGAGCGGCAGGCGCGGCTTCGGCAGCCACGGCTTCCGATTCCGCCGCGACATCCTGCGCCATGGCAGCCTGCGGCACGGTGACGAAGGCCATCACGGCCAACATCAGAAGTGCGAGGAAATTGAGCTTCTTGCGGGCGAATGCGCCGAAATTCATTGGTCCAATGCTTTCCATTTATCGTCCCGGGCACAAACGCCCCCGACCCCTTTCGGGGCTTCTCAATCCGGGGCCTATACGCACGCTTGCCCCTTGCCTCAAGCGCCTCTACTGACTTTTTTCCACTTGATACGCAGTTACATTAGCAACTCCTCATATAGACGACGAAGGGCAGGCCGCGCAAACCGATGACGCAGGACGAGGTACTCGACGAATTCCGCTCCAGTGGCGCCTTGCTGGAAGGCCACTTCAAGCTCTCTTCGGGGCGCCACAGCGGCCACTACCTGCAATGCGCACGCGTGCTGATGAACCCGCAGCGTGCAGCCCGACTGGCCGAGGCGCTGGCGGCAAAGCTGCCTGCAGACATACGCGATTCGCTGGATGCCGTGGTCAGCCCGGCGATGGGAGGCCTTATAATAGGCCATGAAATGGGCCGCGCGCTGGGCCTCGATGCGATGTTCCTCGAGCGGCCCGAAGGCGAGTTCCACCTGCGCCGCGGTTTCGCGCTGGAGCCCGGCGCCAAGGTGCTGATGGTGGAAGACGTGGTCACCACCGGCCTTTCCAGCCGCGAGGCCATCGCCGCCGTCGCGCGCGAAGGCGGCGAAGTGCTGGCCGAAGTGGCGCTGGTGGACCGCAGCAGCGGCAGCGCGGACCTGGGCGTGCCGTTCATCCCGCTGATCGATATCGACTTCCCCACCTATGCGGAGGGCGAGATACCGCCGGAGCTTGCAGCCGTGCCGGTCACCAAGCCAGGGAGCCGCAAGTAACGTGTCCCGGCAGCTTCGTCCCAACCAGCTCAGACTGGGCGTCAACATCGATCACGTCGCCACCATCCGCAACGCACGCGGCGGCGATCACCCGGACCCGGTGCGGGCGGCGGAGATCGTCGCGCGTTGCGGCGGCGACGGCATTACTGCGCACCTGCGCGAAGACCGTCGCCATATCCGCGACGAGGACCTGCGCCGCATCCAGGACGCCACCGACCTGCCGCTGAACCTGGAAATGGCAGCGACCGAGGAAATGCTGGCCATCGCCCTGGCGCACAAGCCGCATGCCGCCTGCATCGTCCCCGAAAAGCGCGAGGAGCGCACCACCGAAGGCGGCCTGGATGCCGCAGGCCAGCACAACCACCTCGCCCCCATCGTCGGCAAGCTGCAGGACGCCGGCATCCGCGTCTCGCTGTTCATCGAGGCGAGTGAGCGGCAACTCGATGCCGCCGTGCGCCTGGGCGCGCCGGTGGTGGAGTTCCACACCGGCGAATATGCCCATGCAGGCCTTGATGGAGACAACGAGCGCGTGGCGAAGGAACTGAAGCGCGTGGCCGACATGGCCGCCCTTGCCGCCAAGAACGGCATCGAGCCGCACGCGGGTCACGGCCTCACCTACGAAAACGTGCAGCCCATCGCGGCCATCCCGCAGCTGGCAGAGCTGAACATCGGCCACTACCTGATCGGCGAAGCGATCTTCTGCGGGCTGGAGCCGGCCGTGCTGAAGATGCGCGAACTGATGGACCACGCGCGGTGAGGTCGGCCCGGTGATTATCGGTCTCGGCTCCGACCTGTGCAATATAGAGCGCATCCAGAATTCGCTCGACCGGTTTGGCGAGCGGTTTATCAACCGCGTCTTCACCGACATCGAAAACGCCAAGGCCGCGCGGCGTCCGCATACGCAGGCGGGCACCTATGCCAAGCGGTTCGCCGCCAAGGAGGCGTTCAGCAAGGCCGTGGGCACCGGTTTCAAGCGCGGCGTGTTCATGAAGGATATCGGCGTGGTCAACGCGCCCAGCGGCGCCCCCACCCTCGCCCTTACCGGCGGGGCGGCCGCGCGGCTTGAAGAACTGACTCCGGCAGGCCACATGGTCTCCATTCATCTCACCCTCACCGACGATCATCCATGGGCGCAGGCCTTCGTGATCCTCGAAGCGCATCCGAAAGCCTGACCTTCCCAGCCATGAGCGACGCCAAGGACAAAGAGCCGATCAACTGGTTCGCAGAGATTCGCGGACTTGCCCTGATGCTGCTGGCGGTGCTGGCCTTCCACACCTTCGTGGCCAAGCCGTTCTACATCCCGTCGGCCAGCATGGTGCCAAACCTGCTGGTGGGCGACCGGCTGATCGTCAGCAAGTATCCCTACGGCTGGAGCTGGGTTTCGGCCAGTTTCCACATGCTGCCGCGCAGCGACTGGCGCATTGCGCCCGACACGCCCGAATACGGCGACATCGTGATCGCCGTGCCGCCCGACAAGGCAGAGGACTATATCAAGCGCGTGGTCGCCCTGCCCGGCGATACCATCGCGCTGGTGGACGGACAGATCATCCTGAACGGCGAGCCCGTGCCGCAGGACATGGAACCGCCCGTGCGCCTGCCGGTGGAAAACGACAACCTGTGCAGCTTCGGGCAGGAATGCCTCTCTGCCTTCGCGCCCTACCTCGTCACGCTGGAAGACGGCACGCAGGTGTACGAACCGCCCACCTACCGCGAGACCCTGCCCAACGGCGCCAGCTACCTCATCATCGACCACGAGGACCAGCCGCTGGACGACATGGCGGAGATTACCGTTCCCGACGGACACGTGTTCCTGATGGGTGACAACCGCGACCATTCGGCCGACAGCCGGGCGCCTGTCTACGCCAGCGGCCTTGGCGGGCCGGTGCCGCTGGAAGACGTGGGCGGACGCGCGGAAATCATTACCTTCTCGCTCGACGGTCGGGCATCGTGGAACCCGATCAGCTGGATCCAGGCCTTGCGCGGCAACCGCGCCTGGACCAGTCTGCGCCCCGAATTGCGGCCAGAACGCGGGGGAGACTAGGCGGCATGGGTACATCTGCCGATTCCGACGAAGGCGACAGCGGGCAGTTGGGCGCCAGCCCGACGCGCATTTCCACGCCCGAGCTGCGGCTGGAGGCATGGCGCGCGCTGACCTGGACTTCGGTCGTCGGGCTGGTGGTGCTGGCCGTTTACATCTCGCAAAGCCTGCTGGTGATCTTCGGCGCGCTCGTATTCGCCTCGATGGTGGATGGCGGCGCGCGGTTGCTGGGCCGGGTGCTGCACGTGCGGCGTGGCTGGCGTATTGGCATCGTACTGCTGGGTGCCACGGCTTTCCTTGCCTGGCTCAGCTTCTTCGCCGGATCGCAGATTTCGCAGGAAGCCGCCGAATTCCCCTCGATCGTGGAGGAACAGGCGCAGCGGGTATTCGCCTGGATGCGCGAGCAGGGCCTGCAAATCGACATCAACACCGCGCAGAACATGGTCAACCAGGCGGTCAGCGGCTTCGGCACCGTCACCCGCGCGCTGGGTGGCCTGCTGGGCGGGCTGACCACGCTGGTGCTGATCCTGATCATCGGCATCTACCTGGTGATCGAACCGCGCCTGTACGAACGCGGCGTCGCCTGGATGCTGCCCAAGGCGCGCCGAGCAGAGTTTTTCCACACCGCCAGCCGCATGGGCTTTACCATGCGGCGGCTGATGGCCGGGCGGCTGGTCGGCATGGTGTTCGAAGGCGTGTTCACCTACGTCGCGCTGCTGGCCTATGGCCTTGTCACGGGTGATCCCATCCCGATGGCGGCGCTGCTGGCGATCCTTACCGGCCTGCTGGCCTTCGTACCCAATATCGGCGCGGTGATATCCGGCGCACTGATGACCCTGGTGGGCTTTTCCGGCGGGGTGGAGATGGGCATCTACACGATCGTCGTCTATTTCGCGGTGCAGAATATCGACGGCTACTTCGTGATTCCCATGATCGCCCGCAAGACCGTGGACCTGGCGCCTGCACTGGTGCTGGCGATGCAGCTGATCATGGGCATCCTGTTCGGCGTGCTGGGCCTGTTCCTGGCCGATCCGCTGCTGGCCATGATCAAGGTCGCGCTGGAAGAACGCGCCAGGGCCAAGGACGCCGAAGACGCCAGCGCGCTGCGCGATGCGTCACTAGAGGAGGTAAACCCTGCGTAGATTCCTGTACATCGTCGCCATCCTCATCGTGCTGGTGATCGCCGGCCTGTTCGTGCTGCGCATCTACGCCGAGGAACTGACCGAGCTGGCGCTGGTGCCGAGCGTGGAATTCGTCGAGCAGGATGCGCTGGAGGAGAATGCCTACCAGGATCCGGCCATGTGGTTCAGCCGCCCCGGCAAGGGCGCACTGAACGATCCGGCGCGCTGGCAGCCCGCCTTCAGCGAAGAACGATCGCTGCTGCCCACGCCTGCCGAGCCAGCCGAGGAAGAGGCGCCGCGGTTCGCGGTGTTCTTCGTCCACCCCACCAGCTTCATGGAAAACGATGCGTGGAACGCGCCGCTGGACGATGACCTGTCGCAGGACCGCGCTCGCGTCATGGTGCGCGGCATGGCAAGCGCCTTCAACCGGGCGAGCGAGATCTGGGTGCCGCGCTATCGCCAGGCGACCTACGGCGCCTTCCTGACCGACGCGCCCGAAGCGGGCCGCGCGCTGAACGCCGCCTATGCCGACGTTTCCGCAGCCTTCGATTTCTTCATCGACAGCGTGCCCGAAGACATGCCCATCGTGCTGGCCGGGCACAGCCAGGGCGGATATCACGTCACCCGCCTGCTGCTGGACAAGGTGAAAGGCACGCCGCTGGCAGGCCGCGTGGCCGCCGCCTATCCCATCGGCATGCCGATCTCGATCCAGACCGACCTGCCCGAACTGGGGCTGCCCGCCTGCGCCAGCGCGCAGCAGGCCGGCTGCATCGCCAGCTGGGCCAGCTTTGCCGAGCCTGCCGAGACCGACCAGTACCTGCGCCTCTACAACGAAACCCCCGGCATCGACGGGCAATCGCGCGCGGGCACGCCGATCCTGTGCGTAAACCCGCTTACCGGCACGCTGAACAATACCGCCCCGGCAGACCGAAACCTGGGCACGCTGGTGCCGGACGAAGACCTGGCCCATGGCGAACTGGTGGCGGGCGCCGTGCCCGCGCGCTGCGATCCGGCCACCGGTATCCTGCTGATCGGCGATCCGCCCGACCTTGGCCAGTACGTGCTGCCGGGCAACAACTACCACGTCTACGATATCCCGCTGTTCTGGCGGAACCTGCAGCAGGACGTGGTCACGCGGGTGCGCGCATGGCAGCCAGCCCAGCCCTCGTAACCGAAGACGCCGCCACGTTCCGCGACGCGCTGCCCGAAGGCGGCGTGCTGCTGGGGCTGGACTTGGGCAGCAAGACCATCGGCACGGCGCTGTGCGATGCCGGGTGGAGCTTTGCCACGGCGGCCAAGACGCTGCCCAAGGGCAAGTATTCGCGCGATCGCGCTGCGCTGGAAGAGCTGTGCCGGGCGCGCGGCGTAGCGGGCGTGGTGATCGGCCTGCCGCTCAACATGGATGGCAGCAGCGGTCCGCGCGCGCAGGCCAGCCGCGCTTTTGCCCGCAACCTGGCAGGCTCGCAGAACGGTCTTGGCCTGCCGGTGCTGCTGTGGGACGAACGCTGGTCCACCGCCAGTGCAGAGCGCGACATGATCGCGCAGGACATGAGCCGCGGCAAGCGCGCGGAGCGGATCGACAGCCATGCCGCTGCGGTAATCCTGCAAGGTGCGATAGACCGGCTGGCGGGTGGAATCCTCTAGGCAGGATCCTCTAGACCAGCTGAAGTTCCCGCCGCCGCCGCGTGGCCTCCATGGAAACCAGGCGGCTGCCGGAACCTTCCGCGCGGCGCCACAGCTCGTCCCGCTCGCACGGACCAAGCACGCCCGCCTGCGCTTCCAGTGCCACCAGCCGCATCCGGTCGCTGGGGTGCGACCCGGCGAAGCTGTGCGCAAGGTCGCGCGCCTCTTCGCCCCCCAGGCCGACCGCCACGCGCAGGAACACCTCGCTCCCGCCCGGGCTGATCACACCGGATATCTCGTCTTTCTCGACATCGAACTTGTATTGATCGAGCAAGCCCTGCGCCCCGCCGGCATGCATGATGTTGATGGAAACGGAGAGGCTTGTCGGCGGCAATTGCGAATGCACGTCCACATGCGCGCGGTAGAGCATCAGCTTGCCGGGATCGAGGCGGGAACGCTCGATGAAACGCAGGCCCGCTTTCTCACCGATCGCGCCCGCGACGGCTTCGTAATCGTACTCGTAATAGTCGCTCGAATAGCCGGGGCCGAAATAGCCCACGGTGAGGAAATCGAAGTTGTGGTCGTGCGGCAATTCATAGGCGAAGGCGGAGGACCCGCTGGCGCGGAACATGTGTTCGTCAGCACTCGGCCAGAAATTGGCGCGCATGTAGTATTCGTGGCCCAGGCCGGAGAGCATGACGACCTGCGGGCCATAGCTGCTGGCATCTTCGGCCACGTCGACGCCCTGCTTCAGCTCCTCCAGCAGCATGTCGCCCAGGAACGTGCGGTTGTTGCCCAGCCGCCGGAGCCAGTTGGCCGCATGCAGAAGGCTCTCTTCCTCGTAGGGCTTGTAGCCTTCGCTCTCGAGCGCTTCGAGGCAGTCGCCAAGCTCGCAGGCGGCCTCGTCCTGGATGTCGATTACGCGGGGCATGGGCCGGTCTCCAGCTGGGCAAGTTCGGGATGAGTCTCGAGCAATTGCGCGCGCAAGGCACCCGCCTGCGCCGCCAGCGGATCCTCGCCGCGGCGCGCCACGCTTGCCAGCGCGCGAAATCCGGTGGCGGTATCCAGCGCCAGCGCTTCACGCAGGGCCTGCCAGCGCAGCGAGGGGTCGCCTTCGTCAAGGGCGACGCGGGCGATTTGCGGTGCAGCGTCGGCCCGGCCCATGCGGCCCAGCAAGGCAATGATGGCTTCGCGCCGGCTGGTGCCGATGCGGCCCGCACTGCGGTGCAATAACCTGCCACTGGCAGCATCGTATTCGCGGCCCGGTGCAGGCTCTGGCGCCATGCGCAGCAGGCGCAGCACGACCAGCCGCCGATCCACGCTGTCGACGGCAAGGGTTTCCGAATTCAGGTCGAAGGCCAGCCGATGGCCGGGGCGCAAGGCGAGCGGTTCCTGGCTCAGGCGCACACCCTCCCCGTCATGGCCGGCAATGCGCACGATGCGCGCGTCGCCGGCGCCTGCCAGCACCGCATCGAAGCGGGTGGCATCGCAGAAAAGCATGGCTGGCATTGTCCATTGCCCCCGGCTCGCGCGCCTGGATCAGCAGCTGCGCGCGGCCTGTGCGGGCCAGAAGGATGGAGGTGGACTTGCCGTCGTAGCCCTGTCGGAAAGGCGGATGGCCGATCGGGTTGGCGGCAATGGCGCGGCAATAGTGCCGGCTCATCAGGTTCATCAACCGCTCGGCCTCGCCACTTTCGGTGAACATTGCCTCCAGCGTGGGGCAGGCATCCAGCGGTGCGCCCTTGCCATAGGCTTCCAGCTCGGCCTGCATTGCCGCCGCGCCGGGCTCCGCCGCCCAGCCGTCGCGGGCAGCGAGGATGGCGGTCTGCGCCTCGCGTTGCGGAGCGCGGTCGCTCCGCAACGCTGCGATGTCGGGATGGACCTGCACCGCGACAGGCTCAGATCAGGCCGCTGCCGGGCGGATTGCTATCGTAGACGACGGTGGCCAGCACGATCACCGAGTCTTCCTGGCCGGGATTGCGCATGGAACCGAAAAATCCGGTCAGCGTGTCGAGATCGGGCAGGCTTGCCAGATCGATCTTGGGCAGTTTCATGTTCGTGGTCTCCTGCAATGAAACGACACCTTGCCGTTTCTGCAGGAGGATGTGCCTCGCGCGGGGCAAGAGGTTAAATTAAATGACTGTAATCGGCAGGACTCTGCCGTTTCAGGCGCGGTGCAGCACCACCACCAGGCCTTTCGGCATGGGCCCGTCGTGCGGCAATGACAGCCGCTGCGCATCGGCCCTGGCGCGGGCGAGCACGGCGGGCGGGCTAGCCGGGTCGGCAATTACCGCGTCGGCGCTGCCCAGCAAGCGGGCCTGGCGGATGGTCAGGTCATCCGGATCATCGCTGGAAAGGGTTACAATTTCTGTACGATCGGCCTCGCTGTAATCGGCCTCGTCCAGCCAGGCTTGCACGCGGGATTCACCCTCCGTCGCCAGCGGATCGAGCATGCCCCCCTCACCCAGCGCCTCGTCGAGGGCGCGGCGCCGCGTGGCCATGTCGGGAAAGCGCGCCTTGATAGCCTCGCGCATGGAAAACAGCTTGTCCGCCAGTGCGCCAAGGTCGGCCGGCAGCAGCTTCTCCAGCCGCAAGCGCAATTGCTTGGCAAGACCGGCAGAGGCGCCGCCCGTGCTCACCGCCACCAGCACCGGATCGCGATCGAGCACGCTGGGCGTGGTGAAATCGCACAGGTCGGGCCGGTCGACCACGTTTACCAGCAGCCCGGCACAGCGCAGGCGAATGGCATCGCCTTCGCACATCTTCGCATCGTCGTGCGCCACGAAGGCCAGGCGCGCACCTTCGTCGATGCCTTCCTGCATGTCGCGCACCACGCGCCCGCCGGCGCGCTCCACCAGCCGCCGCTTGGGCTCGGCCATGTCGCCTTCTCCCAGCACGATCACCGGCTGTCCGGCAAGGCGGTGGAAGAGCGGCAGCGAGTGCATCAGTCCTGCAGGAAGTCCGGCACGCGCTCTGCGTCCATGATGGCATCGGCGGGGATGCGATCGGCGACGACGGCGTACTTGTCCCCGTCGACCAGCACTTCGGGCACGAACCCGCGCGAGTTGTAGCTGCTGGCCATGGTCGCGCCATAGGCGCCCGCGGTGCGGAACACCGCAAGATCGCCCGATTGCAGCGCATCGACCTCGCGGTCCGTGGCAAAGGTATCGCCCGTCTCGCAGATTGGGCCGACGATATTGGCGACCATCCGATCGCCGGTGGGCGCCACGGCATCGAAATCGTGCCAGGCGCCGTACATGGCAGGCCGGGCAAGGTCGTTCATCGCGGCATCGACGATCACGAACGGCGGGCCGTTGCCGCCGCGCTTTACCCGCACCACACGGGTCAATAGCACGCCGGCGTTGCCCGCGATGACGCGGCCCGGTTCGAAAGTGAGGTGCACGTCCCAGCCCGCAGTCGCGCGGGCCACCATCCGGCCATAGTCAGCCGGGCTGGGCGGTACGTCGCCTGCCTTGTAGGGCACGCCCAGCCCGCCGCCCAGGTCAACGTGAGTGATGGTGTGGCCATCGGCGCGCAGGTCCGCCACCAGCTGGCCGACCTTGGCAAAGGCCACTTCCATCGGTTCCAGGTCGAGCAGCTGGCTACCGATGTGCACGGCCACGCCGCGCAGGTTCAGCCCCGGCAGCGCCGCCAGTTCGGCAAAGACTTCGCGCGCGCGCACCAGCGGGATGCCGAACTTGTTTTCTGCCCGGCCGGTGGAGATCTTCTCGTGCGTCCTGGCATCGACATCGGGATTGATGCGCAAGGTGGCCTGCGCCTCCAGCCCCTGGCTGGCGGCCAGCTCGGCCAGTTCGCGGCCTTCCTCGGTGCTTTCGATGTTGAACTGGCCGATCGCCTTGTCGAGGCCAAGTTGCAGCTCTGCGCGCGTCTTGCCGACACCGGAAAAGACGATCTTGTCCGCCGGCACGCCCGCCGTCAGCGCGCGCACCAGTTCCCCGCCCGAGACCACGTCGGCGCCGAAGCCCTCGCGGCTCAGCACTTTCAGCACGGCAAGGTTGGGATTGGCCTTCACCGCAAAGGCGCACAGCGGCTCACGCCCGCTCGCCTCTGCCACCGGGGCCAGCCCTTCGCGGAACACGCGCGCGTGGCGTTCAAGCGTGGCGCGCGAATAGACGTAGACGGGCGTGCCCACTTCTTCCGCGATGCGCGAAAGCGGCACGTCCTCGGCGTACATTGCGCCGTTCTTCAACTGGAAATGGTCCACTAGAATTCAATCCAATCAACGTTCGGGCGGGAGATCGAAGGGATCGTCCTCGCGCTCCTCGCTCTCGCGCCGTAATTCCACGCTGCGTTCGGGCGCAGCCTGCGGGTCGAGTTCGAGCAATTCTTCTGCGGTCAACGGCTGGTCGGCGCCATAGGGTGCAGGCGGCAGGCTTTCACCTGCTGCCGGCTCAAGATCGGCGGTCTGGGCACAGGCACCCAGCGACAGCAGCGCCATGGCGATAGCTGCGCGCCTCACTGGTCCATCCCCAGCGTAGCACGTGCTTCGGCCACGCGTTTTCGCACTTCGTCAGGCGCTGTGCCGCCGTGGCTCTTGCGCGCGGCCACCGATGCCTCCACCGACAGCGCGGTGTAGACGCGCTCGTCCACGCGGCCATCGATCGCCTGCAATTCGTCGAGCGACAATTCATCCAGCGCCACGCCCTTGCTTTCGGCCAGCTTCACCGCCGCCCCGGTGATGTGGTGCGCCTCGCGGAAGGGAATGTCAGCCTCGCGCACCAGCCAGTCGGCAAGGTCGGTGGCGGTGGCATAGCCCAACTCTGCCGCCTGGCGCATGCGCTCTGCCCTGAACGTGGCATCAGCCACCATGCCCACCATCGCTGCGATGGAGAGGCGCAGCAGGCCCGCGGCTTCGAACACCGGCGGCTTGTCGTCCTGCATGTCCTTGGAATAGGCGAGCGGCAGGCCCTTCATCGTCACCATCAGCGCGGTCTGGCAGCCGACGATGCGTCCGGCATGGCCGCGCACCAGTTCGGCGGCATCGGGGTTCTTCTTCTGCGGCATGATGGAGGAACCGGTGGACAGCGTATCGGGCATGCGCACGAAGCCGAAGGGCTGGCTGGCCCAGATCACGAACTCCTCCGCCAACCGCGAGAGGTGGAGCGCGCACTGGCTGGCCGCCGTCAGGTAATCGAGCGCGAAGTCGCGATCGGACACGGCATCGAGGCTGTTCGCCGTCGGCCCGGCAAAGCCCAGCGCCTGCGCGGTCATCTCGCGGTCGATGGGAAAGCCCGTGCCGGCCAGCGCCGCGCTGCCCAGCGGGCACAGGTTCAACCGCCTGCGCGCATCCTTGAACCGTGACACGTCGCGCGCGGCCATTTCGTAATAGGCCATCAGGTGGTGGCCCAGCGTCACCGGCTGCGCGGTCTGCAGGTGGGTGAAACCCGGCATGATGCTGTCTGCGTGTTCGCCCGCGCGGGTGACAAGCGCGCGCTGCAGCGCCTCCAGCCCGGCAATCGCCTCGTCCATGGCATCGCGCACCCACAGGCGGAAATCGGTCGCCACCTGGTCGTTACGGCTACGCGCGGTGTGCAGGCGGCCCGCCGGTGCACCGATCAGTTCGGCAAGCCGGCTCTCGGTGGTCATGTGAATGTCTTCGAGGTCCCAGTCCTCGGGCACGCCGTCCGCTTCGTACTCGGCCGCGACCTGTTCCAGCCCTTCGATAATCGTCTCGGCATCGGCGTCGGTCACGATATCGCAGGCGGCCAACATGGCGACGTGCGCCTTGCTTGCGGCGATATCCTGTTGCCACAGGGCCTTGTCGAACGGGATCGACGCATTAATTTCGCGCATGATCGCAGAGGGGCCTTCGGCAAAGCGCCCGCCCCACATTGCATTGGAGGATGTATCCTTGGCCAAGTCGCGCCTGTTCCTGTCTGCTTCCGCCGCCCTTGCGGCCTTGTCTCTCGGCGCGTGCGATAACGGCGGGGAGGATGCGGCGCAAGAAAACGTCGGTTCGCCCGCGTCAAGCGAAACTGTCGAACTCACCGGCACGCTGGACCGTTCCTTTGCTGGCGAGACCATTCCCGAAGTCACCGTGGTCAACCCGCAAGGCGAAGAATTGGTGCTGTCCGAAGTGGGCGAACCGGTGCTGCTGAACCTGTGGGCAACGTGGTGCGCGCCGTGCGTGGTGGAAATGCCGCTGCTGAACGACCTGGCCGCCGACCTCGACGGGCAGGTGCGCGTGCTGACGGTGAGCGAGGACATGCGCGGCGCCGAAGTGGTGGAGCCATTCTTTGCGACACGCGACCTTGCCAACCTGCCGCAATGGCTGGACCCGCAGAACGACCTGGCTTTCACCTTCGGCGGTGGACCGGTACTGCCGCTCACCGTGCTTTACGATGCGCAAGGCAATGAACTGTGGCGCGTAATCGGTGCCTACGACTGGGGCAGCGAGGAAGCGCGTACCGAAGTGCTGGACGCGCTGGCCGCCAGCGATTCGTAATCGGGCGGCGCCAGCCCCAGCTTCGCCAGCGGCGATCCGGCAAGGCCCGAAAGCGTTGCGGCCTTCAGGCGCGGCCCCGGCGGAATGCGCGAGCCCGGCGCCATGAAGTGGTCGCGAAAAATGGCGGGCCACGGCGAATCGGACTGGAACGGCGGGGTGAACCACCAGGTCATCCACTGGTACAGCCGCACATGGCCAAGGCGCAGCTTCAGGAAGTGCGCAAAGGCGGTATCGAGGTCGCCTGATCGCTCCATCGCCAGCGCCAGCGCCAGCGCGTAGGCATCGAGCAGCGCCATGTTTGCCCCCTGCCCCAGCTGCGGGCTGGCCGCGTGCCAGGCATCGCCGATATGGACGATCCGCTCACCCACCGACGCTTTCGTGGTGCGATGGGCATAGCGGGCGAAAGTCAGCTGCGCTGGATCGGTGAACTGACCCGCCAGCTGCTCGCATTCGGGCCATAGCGCGCAGACATCGTTGCGCCATGAATCGAGCCCGCGATCCTGCCAGCGCGGGTAATCATCGCCCTTCAGCGACCAGAAGAACGCCGCGCGCCCTTCGGCCAGCGGCAGCAGGCCCACCATCTGCTCGGCGCGGGCATAGCGCTGTTCCAGCAGGCGGCGCTGGAAAGGGCCGTTAGCGGGCCAGTCGATCGTCGCCCACAGCGCGCCGTAGGGCAGCCAGTGGTCAAATTTCGGTACGAGGCGAGAGCCAAGACCGGCAGCGTCGATCACAAGGTCATGCGCCGGTGACCGGGTGCCGTCGGCGAAGTCCAGGCGCCGCTTGTCGCCCTCCGCCGCGGAGCCTGCCACCTCGTGCCCGGTGGCAATGGCGATGCCTGCCGCCTGTACCGCCCGGTACAGCACGCCGAACAGGCTGGCGCGGTGGATGCCGAGGCCGAAGGCGCCCGGAATGGCGAGGTGGCGATACTCGGCCTCCAGCACCGGCTCGCCCTCCGTGTTGAGGCCCAGCAGGGCATCGACCGGCGCGCCGTTGGCGACAGTCGCCTCGGCCAGCCCCAGCGCGGCCAGCACCGCCAGGCCTGTCGGCTGCACCATCAGGCCGGATCCGACCGGGCGCGGTGCTTCGAACCGTTCGTAAAGCGTGACCGCATGCCTTTGCCGGTGCAGCAGCAGCGCAGCTGCCAGCCCGGAAAGCCCGCAGCCGACGATGGCAATATCAAGCTTCACGCATGTTTCCCCTTCCCACGCAGGCTAACCTTACGCTAAGGGGCGCGCGCTACAAGCGACACGGCACTGGTGTTGGGGCGATTAGCTCAGTTGGTAGAGCATCTCGTTTACACCGAGAGGGTCGGCAGTTCGAGCCTGTCATCGCCCACCAGTGTGTCGCCTGAGAAAAGCGAAGTCGCTGGCTTCGCTTCGATCTCGCCGCTAACGCCACTCCCATGCGCCACGCTTCGATCCTTGTCCTTGCCACCGGTGGCACCATTGCCGGGCAGGCCGGCTCAGCCACCCGGCGCGACTATCGGCCCGGCCAGATCGAGATCGGCGCCTTCCTCGCCGAGTTCGCGGCACTGGGCGTGGATGCCCGGCTCGACGGGCGGCAAGTGGCCAATATCGATTCGGCCAATGTCGGCCCGGCCATCTGGCGCGACCTGCATGAAGGCATCGGCGCGGCGATGCGCGATGACGCTTGCGACGGAATTATCATAACCCACGGCACCGATACGGCAGAGGAAACCGCCTTCCTGCTCGACCTGACGCTGCCCACCAGCAAGCCTGTTGTCCTTGTGGGCGCGATGCGACCCGCCGATGCGGTTGGCAGCGACGGCCTGCGGAATTTCGCCAATGCCGTCCGCGTGGCGGCCGATCCCGATGCACCGGGGCGCGGCGTGCTGCTGGTGATGGGCGACCAGGTGCTGTCGGCGCGCGACGCAAGGAAGGCGCACACCACCGGCTCCAACGCCTTCAAGGGCTTTCCGCGCGGCGCGGTGGCCTTTGCCACGCCGAGTTCGCTCGACTGGCTGCAACCGCAATGGCGGCTGGGCGAAGCTGCGCGGTGGCAGTTCCCCGACGAATTTCCCGAAGTGCCGATCCTGCACTGCTACGCCGGGCAGGATCGCGACAGCGTGGCGCGGCTGGTGGAAGCAGGCGCGCGAGGGATCGTGCTGGCCGGACTTGGCGACGGTAATGCGCCAGATAGCGTGCGCGAGGCCCTGGCCGAGGCCGCGGCGCAAGGCGTGCTGGTGGTGCGCAGTTCACGCGTGGACGAAGGGCTGGTCGACCGCGAGCCCGACGACAATGCAAACCGTTTCGTCGCCGCACGCGCACTGGGCCCGGCGAAAGCGCGGATCCTGCTGCAATTGCTGATCGCCAACGGCGTAAGCGACCTTGGCGATGTGCAGGAAGCCTTCAACCGCCGCTAGGTATCCTTGAGGCTCAGACCAGCGCCTTTGCGTCGTGCCCCAGTTCGGCGAAATAACGGGCCATGCCGTCGGCTGCCTTGTCCGACAGGCGGATGAAGGCGCGGCGGCGGTCGGTGTCGTCTTCCACCCGTTCGAAAAGACCGGCTTCGGTCATCTGCCCGATCCAGCGCAGCGCAGTAGTGGGCGGCACGCCCGAGGCGATGCACAGCGAAGTGACCGAGACCCGCGTGTGCTCCACCCGCGCGGCCGTCAGGTCCAGCAGCATGTCCCACGCGGGATCGGCGAACAGCTCGCCATAGAGGAAGCGCGCGCGCAGGCGCCGGGCGGTGATGATCTTGCGCACCAGCGTGGCGCTGGGCAGCGCAGGGCGGGACTTGCGCTGCGGCACCTTGGCCGGCGTGCTGGTCAGCTGGCGCTCCATGCCCGGTGCGCAATAGCTATCCACCGGGCTTTCGAAGCGGAAAGCGCTGTCGTTCGCGGCCTGCGGGTCCTGCCCCCAGCCGCGCCTGTCGATCCGATCCAGCCGCTCGGCAATCTTGCCCACCTGCTCGGTAAGGCGCAGCAGCGCCAGCCGATCGGTCTCCGACAGTTCGCGCAGCCGCAGGTTCGGCACCTCAGCCAGCATCCGCCCCAGCGCGATCACCCGTTCGGCCCTGTTGGGATCGACGAGGATCTGCGCCAGCGATTCGGCACAAGCGGCGAAAACATCGTCCAGCCCCTCTACCGAAGTGGAAACGATCAGCTTGCCGCCTGCATGGGCCACCCGGCTGTCGAGCCGCGCCAAAGCCGCCATCGAGGCGACATCGGGACGCGGGCAATCGACCAGCACGAGATCGCCGAGCGCACGCGCATCGCCTGCCAGCAACTGGTCCATGGTGCCGCTTTCACGCGTGGAGAAACCGGCTGCCGCAAGGTCTTCCTGCAGGGCGGCGCGCACGTCGTCGTCGTCGGCAAAGATCGAGACGGACAGCGGCAGGCCCGCCGCATCGGCGGCCATGTCATAGTCGAAATCGGCTTGTGACACTGCATGTTCTCCCTACGAATCGGATGAGAACATGGGTAGAACAAAATAGGATCAAGTCAAGTATATCAGGGGCGTATCTCGATCGGCGTTCCGTTGGGAATCGCCGCCCACAGCGCGTCCATTTCGGCATTGGAAAGGGCGATACAGCCGTCGGTCCAGTCACCCGGAAGGCTACCGAACGGCAGCCAGTTGGGTTGCCCGTGCAGCATGATGTCGCCGCCCGGATCGCGGCCCTCACCTTCGGCAAAGGCGATGTCATCAGCGTTGGGATAGGAGATTTGCAGGCTCAGGTGATAGCTGCTGTCGGGATTGCGCCAGTCGATCGTATAGCGTCCTTCGGGCGTGCGTTCGTCACCTTCGAATTGCTTGTGCCCGTGCGGTTCTGCTCCGAATTGCAGCCCGGTGAAAGTGCGCAGCACCTCCCCATCACGCATCAGCGTCAGTTCCCGGTCGGACTTGTCGACGATCACCAGATCGGCCTGCACGTCGTCAGGAGCGGGAGGCGCGCCTCCCGCACATGCCGCCAGCACGACAGGCAGGAGTGCCGGCCAGCGCATCAGTCCGCAAAGGGATCGCGCACCAGGATCGTGTCCTCGCGTTCCGGGCTGGTGGAAACGCTCGCCACCGGGCATTCGATCAGTTCCTCGATCCGGCGGATGTACTTGATCGCCTGCGCCGGCAGGTCGGCCCAGCTGCGCGCGCCCACGGTGGTGCCTTCCCAGCCTTCGATCTCTTCGTAAATCGGCTCTACCCGCGCCTGTTCCTGCGCGTTGGCAGGCAGGTAGTCGAGTTCCTCGCCGTCCAGCCTGTAGCCGGTGCAGATCCTGATCGTATCGAACCCGTCGAGCACGTCGATCTTGGTCAGCGCGATGCCGGTAACGCCCGAGAGCGCGCAGGTCTGGCGCACCAGCACGGCATCGAACCAGCCGCAGCGACGCTTGCGGGACGTGACCGTGCCGAATTCGTGGCCGCGCTCGCCCAGCTTCTGGCCGATCTCGTCTTCCAGCTCGGTCGGGAACGGGCCGGAACCCACGCGGGTGGTGTAAGCCTTGACGATGCCGAGCACGAAGCCCGCAGCGCCCGGCCCCATGCCGCTGCCGCTGGCCACGGTGCCCGAAACGGTGTTGGAGCTGGTAACGAAGGGATAGGTGCCGTGGTCCACGTCCAGCAGCACGCCTTGCGCGCCTTCGAACAGGATCCTGGCACCGGTCTTCTTCACCTCGTTCAGCCGCTTCCACACCGGCTGGGCGAACTGCTGCACGAACGGCGCGATCTCGCGCAGTTCGGAAAGCAGGGCATCGCGGTCTACCGGGTCCTGCCCGAAACCTGCACGCAGCGCGTCGTGGTGGGCGCACAGGCGATCGAGTTGCGGGGTGAGGTCGTCAAGGTGGGCCAGGTCGCACACGCGGATGGCGCGGCGGCCCACCTTGTCTTCGTAAGCCGGGCCGATACCGCGCCCGGTGGTGCCGATCTTGCCCTTGCCCGCCGCGGCTTCGCGCAGGCCATCAAGGTCGCGGTGCAGCGGCAGGATCAGCGGGCAGTTATCGGCAATGCCGAAGTTTTCCGGGGTGATCGAGACGCCTTGCGATTCCAGCTTGGCGATCTCTTCGCGCAAGGCCCACGGGTCCAGCACCACGCCGTTGCCGATCAGCGAAAGCGTGCCGGTGACGATACCGCTGGGCAGCAGCGAAAGCTTGTAGGTCTGGTCGCCCACCACCAGCGTGTGCCCGGCGTTATGGCCGCCCTGGAAGCGCACCACGGCATCGGCGCGGGCGGCCAGCCAGTCGACGATCTTGCCCTTGCCTTCATCGCCCCACTGGGCGCCGATCACGGTGACGTTGGCCACTATCGATTCCTTTTCGAGAAAAACCCGCCGCGCACTAGGCAATGCACGGACAAAGGGCAACTGCGGGGTGATCCGTCGCACGCCGGCGCCGCGCTGCCGCCTTCCCGGAAACACTGCGCCGCACGCTCGTTGGTCAGGCAAAGGAGACTTGCATGACCGACTATCCCAACCTTGGATTGAACGACGGCCGCCGCATCCCGCAGCTGGGCTTCGGCACTTTCAAGCTGAGCAACGACGACGCGACCGATGCCGTGAAAATGGCGCTGGAAACCGGCTATTGGCTGGTCGATACAGCGGCCATCTACGAGAACGAAGGCGGTGTCGGGCGCGGCATCGGCGAATGGAGCGACATTTTCCTGCAGACCAAGATCTGGAACGATCGGCAGGGTTATGACGAGACGCTGAAAGCCTGCGACGAAAGCCTGGAGCGGCTGGGCCGCGACCATGTGGACATGCTGCTGATCCACTGGCCCTGCCCAGACAAGGGCAAGTTCGTGGATACGTGGAAGGCGCTGGTCGAATTGCGCGATGCCGGCAAGGCAAAGTCCATCGGGGTATCCAATTTCCGCGAGGACGACCTGAAACGAGTGGTCGATGCCACGAACGTGGTGCCCGCGCTGAACCAGGTGGAACTACACCCCGGCTTCCAGCAGCGCGAGCTGCGCCGAGTGCACGATGCAATGGGCATTGTCACGCAGAGCTGGTCTCCGCTGGGCCAGGGCGAAGGGCTGCAGCGTGACGTTATCCAACGCATTGCCGCACAAACCGGCAAGCCGGCTTCTGCCGTCATCCTGGCCTGGCATTTGCAGCATGGCTTGGCGCCCATCCCCAAGGCCAGCAGCCGCGACCATATCAAGGCGAACTTTACAGCGCTCGGCCTGACATTGAGCGAAGAGCAGATGGCCGCGATCGACGCGCTCGACAGCGCAGACGGGCGCATGGGGCCGGACCCGGCCGACTTCTGCTGATGCAGGACTTGCGAGGGCGCTGCTGCGGGCGCAAGGTCGGCGGCGATGCCCTCGCTCGCCAACCTGATGAATGTGGTACTGGTCTACGGCACCAGCGCAGAGCAGCGCGAAGGCCCCCGCTATCGCCAGCCGAGCGACACGCTGCGCTTTGGCGATCATCCGCTCCAGGCGCTGGACTTGCACCTCCACCCAGAGGGCGGCACGCGCCCGTTGCTGGCCTTCCTGCATGGCGGTGCGTGGCAGTTCGGTGACAAGACGCGGCGACTCACAGATGCCAAGGTGCCCTTCGCCCATGGCGAAGGCTGGCATTTCGCCTCGCTCAATTTCCGGCAGGTTCCGCAGGTGGGCGTAGCCGAAATGGCCCGCGATGCCGCGGCCGGTGTCGCCGCCCTGTTCCAGGAGGCAGGAAGCTACGGGATCGAAAGCCGCCGCATAGTGCTGATGGGGCACAGTTCGGGCGCGCACCTTGCAGCTCTGGTGGCAAGCGATCCGGCGTTGCTGGGCGCGCACGGCCTGTCGCCTGCAAGGCTTGCGGGCGTGATCGCCAACGATGGCGCCGCCTACCTGGCTAGCGAACCGAGCACGGGCTCGCGCTTCTTGCAGCGGCGATTGCTTGATCCGGCCTTTGCCGGGGCCGATCTCGCTGCCCTTTCACCCACGGTGCACCTTGGCGCCCATGCCGGGACCGCGCCGCCTTTCCTCGTCATCCACAATGCCAGCAGGCACACGCGCGCCCAGGCGCTGCTGCTCGCCGAAGCCGTTGAGTGCAATCGCGGCGATGTGGAGCGGCATGAATTTCCCGGCACCGGCATTGTCGACCACATGCGCATCTCGCGGCATTTCGGTCGCAAGGGCTTCGGCCCTACCGAAGTGGCGCGCGCCTGGCTGCGACAAAGGCTGCCGGCCTAAAGCGCCCTCGCCTCGTCGCCGTCGAGCACGTGCGTGCAGCCCAGCACGCCCGCATCGTCGTTGCCATCCAGCGCCGCGACGGTGCGCCAGCCTTCGGCACGCAGCCTATCTGCGACGGCGCGATCGTGGCCCAGCGGCAGGAACAGCCTGTCGCCCAGCGGCTCGTCTGCCTTCACTGCTTCCACCAGTTCCTCGGGATAAAGCGAAAAGCCGGTCGCGGGCTCTTCGCTGCCACCGATCTGGTAGGTTCCTCCCCGCCCCAGTTCGCCGCGCACGCCTTCGGCGTAGAGGGTGAAGCCGAACCAGCTCTGGTACTCGAAGCCGTGGCGTTCGCTGGGATCGAGCGTCAGGCGCGCACGCCCGGCCACGCGGTCGGCAATCTGGCGCAGGCCGGCGATGCGGCTTTCCAGGACGCCTGCGGTATCCAGGGCAGAAAGCCTCTCCACCGCAGAGGCAAAATCGCCGGTGGCGTGGATCAGCGGCAGGTAAGCCTCGCCGCCGGCTTCCACCAAGCCGCCTGCGTCCTTGGTATCGAGCTCGCGGCGCACACGCACGCGCGCCCCGGCGTCGAGCGGGAACGGCCCATCGGCCAGCGTATCGACAAGATCGGGCAGAGTGAAATCGACCGAGATGCCCGTCGCCCCGGCAGCTTCCAGCGCGGCGATGGCCAGTTCTACCACTTCGCCGGCTGCTGCAACGGTATCACGGCCGATCAGTTCGGCGCCCACTTGCAGGTTCTCTCGCCGGGGTTCCAGCTTGCTTCCGGTAATGCGCGCCACCTGGCCGGCATAGCACAGCCGCAGCGGGCGCGGCGCACCGGCAAGGCCGGTGGCGGCGATGCGCCCGACCTGCACGGTCATGTCGCTGCGCAGGGCCAGCGTGCGCAAGCTGGCGGGATCGACGAAGCGGAACAGGTGCCGCGTCATCACCCCGTCCATCCGCCGGCTCATCGAACGTTCGAACTCGATCAGCGGCGGGCGCACACGGTCATAGCCATGTGCGCCCATCACGCCCAGCATCGCACGTTCGATACGCGTGGCCGCTGCCGCACTTTGCGGCAGGCGGTCTTCCAGCCCTTCGGGCAGCAGGTCCTGCGTTGGGTCAGTCATGCCGCATCCCCTAGGGCCTGATGCGTCAGAACGAAAGTGCCCGCACGACCTTCACGCCTTCCAGCTTGCCGGCCGCTTCGATCACTTCGGCGGGGATTTCCTGATCCACCGACAGCAGCACGATGGCTTCGCCGCCGTTGTCGCGGCGGCCAAGGTGGAACGTGCCGATGTTGATGCCGTGCTCGCCCATCAGCGAACCCACGCGACCGATGAAGCCGGGGGCATCCTGGTTGACGATGTAGAGCATGTTGCCCGCAAGATCAGCCTCGATCCCGATGCCGAAGATTTCCACCAGGCGCGGTTCCTTGTTGCCGAACAGCGTGCCAGCCACCGAACGGTTACCCTGGCTGGTGGCTACGGTCACGCGCACCAGCGTCTGGTAGGTGCCCTCGCGCTCGTTACGGATCTCGCGCACTTCCATGCCGCGTTCCTTGGCGATGAAGGGCGCGTTGACCATGTTCACCGTGTCGGAATAGCGCTTCATCACGCCTGCCAGGACGGCGCCGACGATGGGCTTCTGGTTCAGCTCTGCTGCGTGACCTTCGGTCTCGATGGAGATCTTTTCGAGGTTGCCGTGGGCCAGCTGGCCGATCAGCGAGCCGAGGTTTTCTGCCAGCGCCATGTAAGGCTTCAGCTTGGGGGCTTCCTCGGCAGACAGGCTCGGCATGTTGAGCGCGTTGGTCACGCCGCCGTTGACGAGATAGTCTGCCATCTGTTCGGCCACCTGCAGCGCCACGTTCACCTGTGCCTCGGTGGTGCTGGCGCCAAGGTGCGGGGTGCAGATGAAGTTGGGCGCTTCGAACAGCGGGTTGTCCTTGGCGGGTTCCACGGCGAACACGTCCAGCGCGGCGCCGGCCACGTGGCCGCTTTCCAGCAGGTCCTTCAACGCTTCCTCGTCGATCAGGCCGCCGCGCGCGCAGTTGATGATGCGCACGCCCGGCTTGGCTGCCTCCAGCCGCTCACGGCTGAGGATGTTGCGGGTCTCGTCGGTCAGCGGCGTGTGCAGGGTGACGAAATCGGCACGCGCCATCAGCGCATCGAGGTCCACTTTTTCCACGCCGATCTCCACGGCGCGTTCGGGCGTCAGGAACGGATCGTAGGCAACCACCTTCATCTTGAGCCCCAGCGCGCGGCTGGCGACGATGGCACCGATGTTTCCGGCCCCGATCAGGCCCAAGGTCTTGCCGGTGACTTCGATGCCCATGAAGTCCTTCTTCGGCCATTCGCCCGCCTTGGTGCGGGTGTTGGCATCGGGGATCTGGCGAGCCAGCGCCATCATCATGGCAATGGCGTGTTCGGCAGTGGTGATGGAATTGCCGAACGGCGTGTTCATCACCACCACGCCCTTGGCCGAGGCAGCGGGGATATCGACGTTGTCGACGCCGATCCCGGCGCGGCCGATCACCTTCAGGTTGGTGGCGGCATCGAGGATTTCCGGCGTCACCTTGGTGGAGGAACGGATGGCAAGGCCATCGTACTGGCCGATGATTTCCTTCAGCTCTTCGGGCGTCTTGCCGGTGATGACGTCGACGTCGCAGCCGCGCTCGGCAAAGATGCGGGCGGCGTTGTCATCCATCTTGTCGGAAATGAGGACTTTGGGCTTGGTCATGATACGTCTCTTGCTGTGCCGGTGCGCCAAGCGGTTTTCGGGCGTCGTCCGGTCATGAATTCCTAAAGCGAGGGGATGCGCGCCCCGCCTCCGGGGCGGGGCGACGCGGTCGGGCCAACCCTTACAGGTTACCGGCCTTGAGCTCTTCGTAAGCCCATTCGATCCACGGCAGCAGGCGGGCGATGTCTTCGCTTTCCAGCGAACCGCCGCACCAGATGCGCAAGCTTGGCGGCGCATCGCGATAGCCGTTGAAATCGTAGCCGATATCCATCTCTTCCAGCTTGGCAGCGATTGTCTTCGGCACGGCAGCGGCATCTTCCGGCGACAGGCTTTCGATCCATTCGCCCTGGAAACACATGCACACGCCGGTGTTGGTCTGCTTGGCCGGATCATCGACCATGTTGCGCAGCCACGGGGTGGCCTCGATCCAGTCCTTCACGATCTTGGCGTTGGCATCGGCGCGATCGAACATGGCCTGGCGGCCGCCGATCGACTTCACCCATTCCAGCGCCGCGATGTAGTCTTCCGTCGCCAGCATCGAAGGGGTGTTGATCGTCGCACCTTCGAAGATACCCTTGTTGATCTTGTCGCCCTTCTTCAGGCGGAACAGCTTGGGCAGCGGCCATTCGGGATCGTAGCTTTCGATCCGTTCCACGGCCTTGGGGCTGAGGATAAGCATGCCATGCTGAGCTTCCCCGCCCAGAACCTTTTGCCAGGAATAGGTGGTGGCATCGAGCTTGGCCCAGTCCATTTCCATGGCGAAGATGGCACTGGTGGCATCGTTGATGGTGATGCCTTCGCGGCCCGGCGCCAGCCAGTCGGTATTCGGGATCTTCGCGCCCGAGGTCGTGCCGTTCCAGGTGAAGACGACATCGTTTTCCTGCGGAATCTGCGACAGGTCGGGGATTTCGCCGTAACCGGCGTCGAGCACCTGCAGGTCCTTCAGCTTGAGCTGCTTGACCGCATCCTGGATCCACACGTTGCCGAAGCTTTCCCAAGCGGCGACGGTCGCGGGGCGCGCGCCGAGCATGGTCCACATCGCACATTCCAGCGCGCCGGTGTCGGAACCGGGGATGATGCCGACGAGGTAGTCGTCAGGCACGCCCAGCAGTTCGCGCGTCAGGTCGATCGCGTATTTCAGGCGACCCTTGGCATATTTGGAGCGGTGGGAGCGTCCCAGGCTCTTGGTGTCGAGCTTGTCGAGCGACCAGCCCGGAGGCTTGCAGGTCGGACCGGACGAAAAGAAAGGTCGCTCCGGACGGAGCGTCGGCATCGTAGTCATAATGTATTCTCTCCTTACAGAGAGCTCGCGCGGCGTTGGGACCGCGTGGCCCGCAGCCGCCACTAGAGATGCGCAGCGCCGAGTCAACGAAAATTGCGGTTTCCCGTGTAACCTGTGGGCTGGCCGGTGCGCCGGGGCATTCCATGAAGGTTACCCACGTATTAACCATAAATTAGGTGTGGGGGCTTAACCATCCAACTCCATGGAGATGGCCATGAAACACGCGCTATTCCTCAGTCTTGCGACGCTTGCCCTTGGGGCCTGTTCGGTCGTGCCGCAGGCATCGGGCGCCCGTTACATGGCGAGCGAATCCTCGTCCCCCGTCGATCGCGCCGGGTCGCAGCCGGGCTCCACCCGCGTCAGCGCGCCGCCGCCGATCGCGCGCGGGGCGGCAGAGAATCAGTGCCTGTCGCAGCTGGGCCAGGCCGGCGTGCGCTTCGACGCCCTGCCCGATCGCTACCTGGGCCAGGGGTGCAGCACCCTGAACACGGTGCAGATGCACGCGCTGGCAGGCGACACAGGTCAGCTGGGCGTCAGCAACCTGGGACCGGTCACCTGCCCGGTCTCCAGCGCCTTTGCCGCCTGGGCGCGTTACGGCGTCGACCGCGCGGCGCAGCAGATCTTCGGTTCGCCACTGGCCAGCATCCAGACAATGGGCAGCTTTGCCTGCCGCAACGTGGCCGGCACCGGTCGCCGGAGCGCCCACGCCAGCGCCGATGCCATCGACGTCAGCGGCTTCGTGCTGGCGGACGGCCGCAGCATCAGCGTGCGCAGCGGTTGGTCGGGCAGCCCCCAGGAACGCGAATTCCTGCGCGTGGTGCAACGCAGCGCCTGCCGCCGTTTCGACACCGTGCTGGGGCCGGACTATAACGCCGACCATCACGATCACTTCCACGTCGAAGGCGTTATCGAAGGCAATTCCTACTGCCGCTGACAATACGCTGCAGGCCGTAGCGAGTCTAAGTACCTCTACTTAGCGAAGCACTTCATGTCTTCGGCACTCGACTTGCAAAGGAACGAACAGGAGCTGTTTTCGTTACACAGATTATCAGATATAAAATCCCCGGGAGACGGTTCAATATTCTTATCAATGTATAACATATTATAGGTACTATATCGTATTCAAGAGTGGGCGCAGCTGCGCCTATTTCGTAGCCCATGCGAGGCCGGATAACATTTCACATTCTTGGCGGTGACAGCAGGAGCCGAGCGGCGATTGCTGACCGGTTTCGTGATGCCGGCCACCACGGCGAAGCGTACGCCGACCTCTATGAATTGCTCGATCATTCACCTTCGGACGGCTTGATCCTGGCGACTTACAACTTGCTGCAGGAAGGGCGCGGGCAACTGGTAGAGTACCTCAGGGACGAGGGCATATCGCTACCACTGATCGCCGCAGCGGAGAAACCGTCCCTGGGGGAAATTGTTTCCGCGCTTGAAGCCGGTGCCTTTGATTTCGCAAAACTGCCGTTATGCGCCGAAGAAATCGAGCGCATTGTGGCGCATGTGCGAAGGGCTGGCCACGAACACCATGAAATCGAGCGACTGAGGGTTGCCGCCAAGCAGCGAATTGCTGAACTTACCGAGCGCGAATACGAAGTGCTCGAACTGATGGCCAAGGGCTATTCCAACAAGGCCATTGCGCGCAGCCTGGAAATCAGCCCGCGTACGGTGGAAATCCGCCGATCCAACGTGATGAAGAAGCTTGAGGCCACTCACGTCATCCACGCGACAGTATAATGGTACGCCGCAAGCCGCCTGAACGTGGAGCTTGTCCTCGAAGATGTCCTCGACTGACGAGGGAAGACTGCCGGGATATCCGGACCCCGTAAAACCGCCCAGACCTCGCAAAACCGTTTCGCCGCTGATGGCCGTCCCGCAAGCGGGGCGGTTCAGTCGATGGCGTTGCGGATCATCACTTCCTGCATGATGACGGCGCCCTCAACGGGCGCCTGAGGCTTTTTTGCCAAGGGTTCCTTCTCCGCATCCTGAAAGCCCGCTTCCAGCCGCAACCGCACGGCCTCTGCCGCGTGATTCGCGCCCAGCTTGTCCATCATGTTCGCGCGGTGGATTTCCACCGTACGCGGGCTGATTTCCAGATTGCGCGCAATGGCTTTGTTCGAGCATCCCTCGCTCAGCCAATCGAGCACTTCACGCTCACGCCTGGACAGGGTGCCGATGCGGCGGCGGGCATCGATCAGGCGGCGACGCGCCTCGGCATGGCGACCGGCATCGGAATGGACGTGTGCGATCATGCGCCGCAGTTCGTCCTGGGTCAGCGGCAGCTGCAGGAAATCGAGTGCACCGGCCTGGATCGCCTCCACCACCTCTTGCACGTCGGGATCGGGCTTGGCTGCCACCAGCGGGGTCCACACCCCCGCATCGGCCAGTTCGTCCAGCAGCGCGCCGACACCGTTTTCCAGCATGTCATCGCTGGCGATAATGACGCCCGATCGCGGTGGCCGGTCGATCAGCTCCACCAGGTCAGAGTAGACTTCCGCGTGGTGGCCCATCGACAGGACAAGGCGCGACTGCTCGGCGCGGGAGCGGCTGTTGCCGCCGACGATGTGGATCGAAATACGCTGTTCCATGACGCGCTTCTTGCGCAGGAAACCCGATCAGAGCCAATCCGTATTACTTCGGAATTCCACCTATAAAGAATTGATGTATAGGGAAGAGTTAGGTCTGCGGCGGGCTGGTAAACATCCATTTACGATGTTTCTCAGGGATTTCCCGCAAGCCCGCAATGGCCCCGACCTGCGACGCCGCCCGTATCCGTAACTCTGATTAGGTAAAATAGCCTAATTGGCCGAGTCAGGCTGGTAGAAGCTGTAATCGGGCAGCGAGTGGAAGGCGCTGCGCAGCGCGTCGCTCCAGCTGTCGCTGATCGCGTTGAAATAGGCATCGCTCGCCTCGATCCGCCGCTCGTGCCTGGGCTGGAACTGGTCGCGCTCGATCACCATCAGGTCCAGCGGCAGGCCCACCGAAAGGTTCGCCTTCAGCGTCGAATCGAAGCTGACCATCAGCAGCTTCACCGCATCCTCGAAGCTCATGTCGCGGTCATAACCACGGATCAGGATCGGGCGCCCGTACTTGGTCTCCCCGATCTGGAAGAACGGCGTGTCGAAACTGGCCTCGATGAAATTGCCTTCGGGGTAGATCATGAACAGGCGCGGTTCCATGCCCTTGATCTGTCCGGCCAGGATGATCGATGCGGTAAAGCGCCCCTTGCCCTGCTGGCCGTTGTCGTCCTGCGTTTCGGAAATCACTTCGCGCAGCAGCTTGCCCGTTTCTGCCGCCACCTGGAACATTGTCGGCAGTTCCATCAGCGAGTTCTGCCGTTCGGACGGCGTCTTGGTGCGTTCCTCCAGCCGGCTGATCACCGCCTGCGTGGTGGCCAGGTTGCCCGCTGTCATCAGGGTGATGATCCGCTCGCCGGGAACCGACCAGCTGAACATCTTGCGGAACACGGAAATGTTGTCGACGCCCGAATTGGTACGCGTGTCGCTCATCAGGACCAGGCCCTTTTCGAGCATCAGGCCAACGCAATAGGTCATTGTTGCTGCTGTTCTTCCATCTGTTGTTCCACGGCCAGGTCCACCGACAGGTCTTCCGTCAGCGCGCCGAAGCTGATGCCCGTTACCGGTGCAGCATCGCTGTAGTCCCGGCCCGTGGCGACGCGCACATAGCGCGGATCGGGGCTGATGCCATTGGAAATGTCGAACCCGACCCAGCCCAGCCCCTGCACCCAGGCCTCGGCCCAGGCGTGGGTAGCTTCCTGTTCGATCCGGTCGTTCATCATCAGGTAGCCGCTGACATAGCGCGCCGGAATGTCGAGGCTGCGCGCCAGCGAAATGAAGATGTGGGCATGGTCCTGGCACACGCCCGAACCTTCCGCCACTGCCTCTTCCGCCGTCGTGGCCACACCGGTACTGCCGCTGGCATAGGGCACATGCTCGCGAATGACGGCGGAAAGGTTGTGCAGCGTCTCGACCATGCCCTCTTCGCTGCGTTCGACTTCGGCGATCAGCGCCTTGGTCTTCGGCCCCGGCTTGGTCAGCGCGGTCTGGCTGAGGAAGGACCACAGCGGCAGGTGCCCGGCATGATGGCCGATCACGCCGTGATGGTCCTGCGTCTCGACCTGGCCGGTGCAGGTCACCACCACTTCGGTCGCCCCTTCGTCCACCGAAACCAGGCTGACGTGGTTGAAGTTCTGGTCGTCGTAGGACAGCTGCTCGCTGGCGCCTTGCAACTGCATGTTCCATTCGAGGATCTTCTGCCCCTGCGTTTCCTTGGGGGTCAACCGCAGCCGCTGGATGCCGTGGGCAACCGGGGCGGCGAAGCGATAGTGGGTGGTATGGCGAATGGAGAGACGCATGCAAATTTCCCGTCAGGCGACGAAGCGGTAATCCTCGGCAATGGCGCCGGCCAGGGCCTGGTTTCCGGCAGTGAATTCCAGCAGGAACTGGTGCAGCCCCTGTTCGAAGATGTCTTCCACCGTCTTGCCCGTCAGGCGAATATCGGCGGCGCGCATGGCCTCGTGGCAGGTTCCTTCGGCGCCGTGCAACTGCGCCAGCTCGGCCAGGTTCTGGCGCATCCGGGAATAGCAGAATACCAGGCTGCGCGGAAATCGATCGTCGAGGATCAGGAAGTCGGCGATGGAGCGAGCATCCATGCGGCCAGAGTTGAGCCAGCGATAGGCACGCTCTGCCGACAGCGAGCGCAACACGTTGTCCCACTGCCCGGTATCCAGCGGCGTGCCGACATAGGATAGCGACGGCAGCAGCAGGTAGTATTTCACGTCAAGGATACGCGCGGTGTTGTCGGCACGCTCCAGGAAGGTGCCCAGCCGGGCGAAGCTGTAGGTCTCGTTGCGCAGCATCGAGCCGTGGGTGGCACCGCGCGCCAGCGTGCTTTCCCGGCGGATCGCGGCAAGCGACGTGTTGAGGTTTGAATCACGCACCGGCCGCGCCAGCAGGTCGCGCAGCGTCATCCAGCCTTCGTTGACCGCTTCCCACACCTCCGCCGTCAGTGCCGAGCGGCAGGCGCGGGCATTGGTGCGCGCACTTTCCACCATGGCCATCACGTTTTCGGGATTGTTCTTCGATCGCAGCACGAAGTCGCACACCTGGGCGCCTTCGTAATCGTCGTGACAGGCTTCGTAGGCCTGGCGCAGGCCCAGCGTGGTGAGAATGGATCGCCATTCCTGGTCGGCCATGTCCTTGCCTCGAGTCAGCGTCATGCGCTGTCCTGCCGCCAGCAGGCGCGCAGTGTTTTCGGCCCGCTCGAGGTAGCGGTACATCCAGAATATTCCGTGGGCGACGCGTCCCAGCATTACCATGCTTCTCCGCTGTGAATCGGTCTCTTGGCCATCAGTCGTCCAGCACCCAGGTGTCCTTGGTGCCGCCCCCCTGGCTGGAATTGACCACCAGCGAGCCCTTCTTCAGCGCCACGCGGGTGAGCCCGCCCGGCGTGATGTCCACCCCTTGCGGCGAACACAGCACGAAGGGTCGCAGGTCGACATGGCGCGGGGCCAGGCCCTTCTTGGTGAAAACCGGGCAGGTCGACAGCGCAAGCGTGGGCTGGGCGATGTAGTTTTCGGGCCGCGCTTCCAGCTTCTGGCGGAACTGGCGAATTTCCTTCTTCGAGGAGGTTGGCCCGATAAGCATACCGTACCCACCCGAGCCGTGGACTTCCTTCACCACCAGTTCTTCCAGGTTGTCGAGCACGTATTTCAGCGAATCCGGATCGGCGCAGCGATAGGTTTCGACGTTCGGCAGCAGGGCCTTTTCGCCGGTGTAGAACTCCACGATTTCCGGCATGAAGGAATAGATGGCCTTGTCGTCCGCCACGCCGGTGCCCGGCGCATTGGCGATGGTGACATTGCCCGCCCGATACACGTCCATGATGCCCGGCACGCCCAGCATGCTGTCGGGATTGAAGGTGAGCGGGTCGAGGAAATCGTCGTCTACCCGGCGATAGAGCACGTCGACCGGACGAAAGCCCACCGTGGTTCGCATCTGCAGCTTGCCATCGAGCACGCGCAGGTCGCTGCCTTCCACCAGCTCGGCGCCCATCTGGTCGGCCAGGAAGGCATGCTCGTAATAGGCGGAATTGTAGATGCCCGGCGTCAGCACGGCGATGCGCGGCTTGCTGCCGGCGCTTTCGGGCGCGCAGGCGGCCAGGCTCTTGGCCAGCCGCCGGGGATAGTCGGAAACCTCTCGCACCTTCACCTTGCTGAACAGCTCGGGGAACATCGACATCATGGTTTCGCGGTTTTCCAGCATGTAGGAGACGCCACTGGGAGTGCGGGCGTTATCTTCCAGCACCATGAATTCGTCGGGCCCGGTGCGCACCAGGTCGATGCCGACAATGTGCGTGTAGACCCCGCCCGGCGGGGTGAAGCCGACCATCTGCGGCAGCCACGCGTCGTTATCGCGAAACAGCCGCTCGGGCAGGCGACCGGAACGGATGATCTCCTGGCGGTGGTAGAGATCGTGCATGAAGGCGTTCAGGGCCCTCACCCGCTGCTCGATCCCGCGCGACAACCGCCGCCATTCTCCGGCGGTGATCACGCGCGGCACCATGTCGAAGGGGATCAGCCGCTCCTCGGCATCGTCCTCTCCGTAAACGTTGAAGGTGATGCCGGTCTTGCGGAAGAAGCTTTCCGCCTCGAACGCCTTGCGGCGCATCCAGCCTTCGTCCTGCCCTTCCAGCCACTGGTTATAACCACGATAGGCCTCGCGCACGGTGCCATCGGGCATGTGCATCTCGTCGAATTTGGCCGGCTCTGACGCGGTCACTCAAGTCCCCTTGTGGCAGGAATCAATTGTTCGCACATGCAGCATGCGCGATAATGCTCAACTAATCAAAGCCTGATTATCGGCGCAGTTCCTCAAGAAGCGCAAGGATCACTTCACTGGAGTTGCAGAAGCCCATGTGGGTGCAGCGCAGGGCCACCGCGCGATCGCGTTCGCCAGGCTGCCCGCAAGCGCTGCGACGCGAGATGGCGCCGTCGCGCGGGCTCCAGAAGGCGATCGTCTCTACCGGTGGTTTTTCAGCCAGTTCCGCCTCGATCGGCAGCTCTTCCACGCGGTGCCCGGCGGCAAACTGGTAGATGCGCCAAAGGTTGTTGGAATAGGGTGTATGGCTGAACGGCGTGCCCATGGTGATGACCTTGGCGACACATTCGGGATGCACCTTGGCCACTTCGCGCGCGAATACGCCGCCAAGGCTCCAGCCGATCAGCACCACGTCCTGGCCATAACGTTCGCGAACCGCCTGCACGCGGCGGGCCAGCAGGTCGAAGTTTTCGGGCGTAGGCCCCATGTTGGTGCCCAGGCCCCACCGCTTTACCTTGTGGCCGGCCCGTTCAAGCTGGCGGGCCATGTACTTCATGCTTTCGGGGTTGGCCGCAAAGCCGGGAAACAGGATGGCGACGCGCGGGTTCTCGGCCGGTTCGATCGGCAGCGGTGGCCGCAGCGCGCGTGCGACAGGGGCAAGGACATGCGCAGTTTCCGCCAGGAACAGGCGTAGCGGCGGCGCATGGGCATCGGGCGGCGCCTCGCCCTTCAGCAGGCGCAGGCGAAATTCGGCGGCATGGCGCAAGGACCGCAGTCCGTCGCGCCAGCTGCCGCCCTCGGAATCGACGATATCATCGCGCACGGCTCCTACTCGCAATCCCCCAGCCGCTCTGTCTGCGCGGCAAAGCGTATGGCCATGTCGCCGAACTCGCTGCTGATGCCGGTCACCGCGATCATCATGCGTGAAGCCGTGGGCGAGACATTGCCCGATGCGCTGACATCCATAACCGCATCGGCTTCGGGGCGGCAGACCATGTGCATGGAAAAGCCATCGCCTGCACGGTCCAGGGTCATCGACTCGCAATTGCCATTGCCGATCTCGGCGGCCCAGTCTTCCAGCTCCTCGTCGCCGCGAATGCAATAGGTCTGCGTGTCCTCCATGGATTCGCGCATCATCCGCTCGAAATCCATGCCGTTCAGTTCGGGCATCTCGTCCATCGAGAATTCGACAATCTTCAGCCGCGAGCGATAGCGACCGGGCGCCGGGCGGACGCCCAGGAACGATGGCCACGGAAACGGCTGGTCGCTGCGGAAACTGTCATCGCGCTCCGGCGGGGGGATCACGATCGTGCCCGCTTCGCCGCGCGGTTTGTCCTGCGCCTTGCCCGCCATGGGCCCAAGCAGCAAGAGTCCGCCGATGGCCGCGACAAGAGGCGGGCGAAAAAGGATTTTCAGGCGGCTCATGGCCGCAAGGATATCACGCCTAGCTGCAATCGCCAGTGCGTTCGGAGATCACCCGCATCACGATATCGGCATCGCCGATGCCGGGGATCGGCTGGGTGAAGCTCATTTCCATGTTGGACGATGTTTCCCCGGCGGTGCCGCTCATGGCGATGCGGCCTTGCGGACCGTCCTCGGCGTTGCAGGTCATGGCCAGGTCGATCGTGCCGTCCTCGGCCACCAGGCGGGAAATGGTGCACTGGTTATCGGTCATTTCCGAAATCCAGCCCTCGCGGTCCATCCCCTCGGTCACGCAATAGGTGCTTTCGGTCGCCGCGCCCTCTTCCATCTCGGCAAGCAGGGTATCCATGTTGATGTTGCTGCTGGCGATGCCCGGAACTTCGAACGAAACCAGCTCGACATTGGCGGTGTACTGGCCCGGCTGCGGCATCACGCCGTTGTCCTCGATCTCGGCCATCACCTCGTCCATCGAGAGGGCCTCGTCGGTCAGTTCCTCGTCCGGATTGTTGCCGCAGGCAGCCAGAGTGACAGTGGCAAGCAGCGCGGCGGCATGGATCAGGCGCATTGGTTTTCCCCGTAAGCAGGCGGCCGGCACGGCCCACCATTCACGCTTGCGGGGTTACCAAGCCCCTGAAACCATGCCAATCGCGGTGCCTGCGCACGTCCCAAATCCGGTCAGCTTTGCGCAGGTCGGTGCAAGCCTCAGCCCGCGGTGCAATCGCCCACGCGCTGCGAATTCATGCTGACGACCATGTGCATGGTGCCCATGTTGGGATCGTTGCCGTCGACGGTCATGGTCATGTCCATGCTGTCGCCCGTAACTTCGCCTTCATAGGACATGGTGCCCGAGTTGCCGGTGTCGTCGGCACAGGCCATGCGCGCCGTGAAGCCGCTGTCGGTGGTCTCGAAGCTTTCCATCTGGCAGTCATCGTCGTTCTGGCCCATGCCGTTGATGAAACCCTGGTAGCCTTCCTCCGCCTGCTCGGCGGTCAGGCACTGGGTCTGCGGTTCGGCAAACACGGCGGCCATCATGCCCTGGACCATCTGCGTTTCCTCGTCCGACATGCCGGGCACCTCGAACTCCACCAGCTCGCCGGTGATCCGGTATTCGCCGGGTTCGGGATTGGGCAGGCTGGCCATGGCATCGGCCACGGCATCGGGGTTGTTGGCCGGGTCATCCACCGTGTCGCCGCCGCCGCAGGCAGCCAGCGCGATGGCCGCGGCAAGCGGCAAGGTGTGAATCAAACGCATTGAAATTTCCCCTGTTTGTGCGGCGACCCACTGCCTGCCGCATGTGCGAGACGGGCGATAACAAGCATGCAAGCGCTTGCCAACGCGCTTGCGACGGGCCGTCAGCAATCGCCGATGCGGGTGCCTTCCTGCACGGCAATCATCTTCATCACGTGCAGGCCGCTTTCGCCCGGCATGGTGATTGAGCCTTCCATGACGATGACATCGCGCGTGCTGGTCTGGTCGAAGCGCGAATTGCCGCGCATGGTCGGGGTGTAGGTGACCCCGTTCCCGTCCATCGAACAGCGCCCCGCCAGTTCGGCGGAGCCCGACCCGTTGGTATAGGTTTCCAGTTCGCACATCCCCCGCGTGCGGTCGCGCACGTCCTCGGCCTGCCAGCGGCGGTCGGTGTAGATCGGCTCGCCGCAGATGGACTCCACCTGCTCCAGCTCGCGAAAGTCGTCGGGCAGCTCGTCCGGCGCAAAGGCAATGCCGTCGATGGTCACGCTGTCGAGCGTGCGCACCATTTCCCACTGGCCGTAAAGCGGCGTGTTTTCGGGATCGTCTCCGAAACAGCCCGCAAGCAGCGGCAGCGTCGACAGCGCGGCAAGGTTCTTAACGGTCATTGTCCGGCCCCCAGGATAGATCGCTGGGGACATTGGCAAACATCGGTAAAGATCAGGCAAACCCGCCTTCTCTCGTTGCCAATCCGTTCCCTGTCTCCCATATCCCCGCCATGGCCGAACTCGTCATCCGCCGCGGACTGGAAGAACCCGATACCACCGGCGAATTCACCCCGCACAAGCCCGCCCGCCCGGAAAAGTCGGACGAGCAGAAGCCGTTCAAGCTGGTTTCGGAGTACGAACCCTCGGGCGACCAGCCCACCGCCATTGCCGAACTGGTGGAAGGCGCGAAGGATGGCGAACAGACGCAGGTGCTGCTGGGCGTGACCGGCAGCGGCAAGACCTTCACCATGGCCAAGGTGGTGGAGCAATTGCAGCGCCCCGCCCTCGTCCTCGCCCCCAACAAGATCCTGGCCGCCCAGCTGTATGGCGAGTTCAAGAGCTTCTTTCCCGAAAACGCGGTCGAGTATTTCGTCTCCTATTACGACTACTACCAGCCCGAAGCCTACGTCCCCCGGTCGGACACCTACATCGAGAAGGAAAGCTCGGTGAACGAGGCGATCGACCGGATGCGCCACTCGGCCACCCGCGCCCTGCTGGAGCGGGACGACGTGCTGATCGTCGCCTCGGTCTCGTGCCTTTACGGCATCGGCTCGGTCGAAACCTATTCGGCGATGGTGTTCGACATCAAGGCAGGCGACACGGTCGACCAGCGCGAGCTGATCCGCAAACTCGTCGCCCTGCAATACAAGCGCAACGACACCGCCTTCGCCCGCGGCTGTTTCCGCGTGCGCGGCGACAACCTGGAACTGTTCCCCAGCCACCTGGAGGACACCGCCTGGCGCATCAGCTTCTTCGGCGACGAGATCGAGGAAATCAGCGAATTCGACCCGCTGACGGGCAAGAAGGGGCAAAGCCTCAAGAAGGTGCGCGTCTACGCCAACAGCCACTACGTCACCCCCGGCCCGACGATGAAACAGGCCAGCGAGGCGATCAAGTTCGAGCTGGAAGAGCGCCTCAAGGAGCTGCACGAGGAAGGCCGACTGCTGGAAGCCCAGCGGCTGGAACAGCGCACCAATTTCGACCTCGAGATGATCGCCGCCACCGGCAGCTGCAACGGCATCGAGAACTACAGCCGCTTCCTGACCGGACGACTGCCCGGCGAGCCGCCGCCCACGCTGTTCGAGTACCTGCCCGAAAACGCCCTGCTGTTCGTGGACGAGAGCCACCAGACGATCCCGCAGATCGGCGCGATGGCGCGCGGAGACCATCGCCGCAAGCTGACCCTGGCCGAATACGGTTTCCGCCTGCCCTCGTGCATCGACAACCGCCCGCTGCGCTTCAACGAATGGGACGCAATGCGCCCGCAGACCGTGGCCGTTTCAGCCACCCCCGGCCCGTGGGAGATGGAGCAGACCGGCGGCGTGTTTGCCGAACAGGTGATCCGCCCCACCGGCCTGATCGACCCGCCGGTGGAGATCAAGCCGGTCGAAGACCAGGTGCAGGATTGCATTGCCGAGGCCAAGGCCATGGCCGCCAAGGGATACCGCACCCTCGTCACCACGCTGACCAAGCGCATGGCCGAAGACCTGACCGAATTCATGCACGAACAGGGCGTGCGCGTGCGCTACATGCACTCCGACGTCGAAACACTGGAACGTATCGAGCTTATCCGTGACCTGCGGCTTGGCGTGTACGACGTGCTGGTGGGCATCAACCTGCTGCGCGAAGGCCTCGACATTCCCGAATGCGGCCTGGTGTGCATCCTCGATGCCGACAAGGAAGGCTTCCTGCGTTCCGAGACCAGCCTGATCCAGACGATCGGTCGCGCCGCGCGCAACGTGGATGGCCGCGTGATCCTCTATGCCGACCGCATTACCGGCAGCATGGAACGCGCCATGGCCGAGACGGAGCGCCGCCGCGAGAAGCAGCGCGCCTATAACGAGGAACACGGCATCACCCCGCAGACGATCAAGCGCGAGATCGCCGATATCGTCGCCCACACCGCCGCGCAGGACGGCGTTACCGTGGATACGGGCGACGACGAGCGCAACAACCTCGTCGGCCACAACCTGCGCGCCTATATCGAGGACCTGGAAAAGCGCATGCGCGACGCCGCCGCCAACCTGGAATTCGAGGAAGCCGGTCGCCTGCGCGACGAGATCCGCCGGCTCGAAAACGACGAGCTGGGCCTTGGCGATGGCGAGAAGAAGGCGCCGGTCGTCGGGCGTTCGAACGAGGGCAAACCGGGCACGCGCAAGCTGCGCTATGGCAAGACCCAGCGGAAGTTCGGGAAAAGCTGACGCCTTTTACCGCTCCACCGGGAAGTAATCCTCCACCGCCGCCAACAGGTCTTCGAAGGTGCCGTCCGAGCGCAGCGTCTCGATGTTGAAATCGCCATAGCCGCCCGATGACCTGTTCATCAACGCGATGCGACGGGCCCAGGGCTTCATCGGGAAGTTCTCCGCATCGCTCATCCATACCGACAGCACCCTCTGCATGGCGATTGTGCGCACCGCCACGCGCTGCACGCGGTCCCACAGCAGCACCTGTTTCAGCGCGGGCGGATAGGTGATGCCGCTGGGGCCGATGCCGATCTCCACCCCCTTGCGAAACATGCGGGGCACGAACAACAGTCCGATCACCACCGCCCCGCCGCCCAGCCATGGCGCTGCAGCAAAGATCAACTGGGCCGCGCGCAGGCGCCGGGCGCCGCTGCCGGTCTCCATCTCGGGCGCGAAGGCAGCGAAATCGAACAGCAGCAGGAACAGTCCCAGCACGATAATCAGAGCCACCAGCACGCCGATGCGGCGGGCAGAGCGGTGTGCGGTGTAGTGCGCGGCCTGTGGCATCGACTTCTCCCCGGACTCAAGGTGCCGATCCTAGGCGAGGGAGCCGCACTGCCAATGACACGTATATGGTAGTTCCGGGCGTCTTTCGTCGTCCGAGATGCAGGACAATTGCCCGCGCAAGGCTTGATAAGTCGCCGGAGCCGGAGCAGTGCTGCACCCATGCTCCGCACCCTGCCCTTGCTGCTGTTGCCCTTGCTGCTGGCCGCCTGCGAGCGGCAGGCAGACGTGCCCTTGCAGCAGGGCACCGTGCAGCGGGTGGAACTGCAAGATACCGGCCAACGCGCCGCCGAGGCCGATCCCTCGCCCGACACCGGCGAGGCGGGCTGGACCGTTTCCAACAACGGCCATGCGATCCGCTTCGGCAACATGGGACAGCCGCCGTTCCTGACGCTGGCCTGCGACCTCGAGGCAACCCCGACCGAATTCGTCATCATCCGCCACGCGCGTGCCTATCCCGGTCAGAGCGCGCTGTTCCCGGTGCTGGGCAACGGCGTGAGCAGCCGGTTCCTGGCCGATACGGTGCTGGCCGACGGCGAGTGGCACTGGGAAGCGCGCCTACCGGCAGACGATCCGCAGCTGGAGGTGTTCAGCGGCACGCGCGATATCATTGCCACCCTGCCGGGGCGCGGCACGCTGGAAATCGGCGGCGGACGAATTACCGGCGAGTTCCTCGAATGGTGCCGAGCCGGGGGCATGGTGCCCGAAGCAGAGGAAGGCGAAACCGCCGACGACGGCGACAGCGGCGAAGCCGAGGGCTAGGCGCCGCCTTCCGCCAGTTCCGCCAGCATGACGGGCGTCAGCACCTGCGGCAGTTGCTCGCCCTCGCCGCCTGCCGGATACCAGACATACAGCGGCACGCCCGCCACCTGCCATTGTTCCAGGAAGCGGGTGATTTCCGGGTCGGCCTGCGTCCAGTCGCCGCGCATGGCGACAACGCCTGCCTCTTCGAAGGCTGCACGCGTGGATTCGCGTTCGATGGCGACCTGTTCGTTCACCTTGCAGGTCAGGCACCAGTCGGCGGTGAACCACAGGAAAACGGGCGCTCCCGATGCTCGCGCTTCGGCCAGCGCCTGAGCCGAATAGTCGACAGGCTCCAGCACGCTCTCATTGCCAGCCACCCGTTCCTCCACCCGGAACGGCAGCGATCCGGCAAAGTAGAGCGCCGCAAGCGAGGCGATGCCCACCATGGCCAGGCTGCGCCGGCGCCACGCCATCAGGACCATGACCAGCAAGACACCCACGGCCAGCGCAGCGTAGGCGAAATGCGCACCCGCCAGGCGCCAGGCGAGCCACGCCAGCGCCAGCGCCGTCAGGCCCATCGGCACGGCCAGCACCTTGCGGAAAGTCTCCATCCACGCCCCCGGCTTGGGCAACAGCCGCCGCAGCGCGGGGACGTAGCCCAGCAACAGGAAGGGCAGCGCCAGCCCGAAACCGAGCGCCGCGAACAGCAGCAGCGCCTGCGGTGCGGGCAGCAGCAGTGCCGCGCCAAGCGCCGCGGCCATGAACGGCCCCGTACATGGCGTTGCCACCACGGCGGCCAGCAGGCCGGTGGAAAAGGCGCTGGTCCGCCCCCCGGTGCGGATCGCCAGCGAAGGGATCTCGAACAGGCCCATGAAATTGGCCGTAATCAGCGTGGCCAGCACCAGCAGGGCGGCCACCACCAGCGGCTGTTGCAGCTGGAAGGCCCAGCCCACCTGTTCTCCCGCCGCGCGCAGGGCCAGCATCAGCGCGCCAAGCGCCACGCAGGCGAGCATGACGCCTGCGGTATAGGAAATCCCCTCGCGCCGCGCCTGTGCCTCGCTTTCGCCCGCGCGCGCCAGCGTCAGCGCCTTCAGGCTGAGGATGGGAAAGACGCAGGGCATCAGGTTCAGCAGCAGGCCGCCCAGCAGCGCGCCGCCCAGCAGCAGCACAAGCGACGTCTCGACCGCGCGCGGACCGATGCGCGTGCCGCCCGTGGGCACGTGTCCCGGCAAGGCTTCGAAGCGCACGCCTTCGTCATTGTCGGAGAAGGCGAGGATACCGCTCACCGCTTCCGGCTCGGCACGCCGGTCGCTGCGCGAAATTTCGGCCACCAGCATGTCACCGTCGCGGTAGAAGGTCTGCGGCGCGACGTAGTCGATCACGTCGCGCTGCGCGATGAAGACGTGCGGATCGGGAAGTTCCAGGCGGGCGGGCAGCGGAATTGCGATACGCAGGTGGTCGGCGGTGATCTGGAACTGCGCCGTGGAATCGATCAGCGGCGCAATGGCGGCTTGCCATTCGGCAAAACGCGGGTGCTCGGTGCCGCCCTCTCCCACCTGCACGGTGGTGGACAGCGTGGCGCGCTGCGGCACGCACAGGGTATCGCTGCAGGTCAGCCAATCGGCGTAGAGGCCCACCTGGTAGGCGCCGGGCGCGGTCCCCTCGGGCACCTGCAAAGGCAGCAGCACGGCATGCTCGCCTTCGAAAATGTGGTTCATCAGCCCTTGCGTGACATAGGTCTGCGGCACGGGATAGAGCGGTTCGCCCGCCTGCCAGCCCTTGGGCAGCTCCCAGTCGAGGCACATGCCCTGCCCGGCATCGCCCGGATTGCTCCAGTAACCGTGCCAGCCCTCGATGGGCAGGAAATCCAGCGCCAGCTGCCCGCTTTCGCCTGGCTGGATGGCGCTGCCCGCCACCAGCCGCGCGCTGCCCCGGTCCATCAGGTCCGGCCCGCGCGGGCATGATCGCGCGGTGTCCTGCGCAGACGCCGGTACAGCCAGCAGCAGCACTGCCAGCATGCCCAGCACCAGCGCCAGCAGCGCCTGTAATTTCCTTGCTTGAATCACGCTGGACGATCTAGGGACCTGAGGCATGAGCGACAAGTTGAATCCCCGGCGCGATCTCCTCATCCTCGGCGGCGGCCTGGTCGGCATGACGCTGGCCCTTGCAGCAGCGAAGAAGGGCATTTCCAGCCACGTGGTGGACCGGGCAGACCCGGCGGAGCTGACGGCAGAGGGCTTCGACGGCCGCGCCTCGGCCATTTCCACCGCCAGCTGGAACCTGTTTTCGAATATCGGCCTGGCGGAAGCGCTGGAGCCGCATGGCTGCCCTATCGAATCCATTGCGGTAACGGATGGCATGAAGCCGGGACGCATCGACTTCCAGCCCGAGCCGCACGAAGGCACGCCCACGGATACTCTGGGCCGCATGTTCGCCAACCGTACCTTGCGCCTTGCGCTGTTCGAAGCGGCGAAGGACGAACCGCTGATCGCCTGGCATGCCAAGGCCAATGTGGTCGAGCGGCATCGCGGCGAACATGGCGTCTCTGCCACGCTGGAAGACGGCACGGTGCTGGAAGCCAGCCTGATGTGCGCTGCAGAGGGCCGCGGGTCGCCCACGCGCGAGGAAGCGGGCTTTTCCATGGCGCACTGGGATTACAGCCACCGCGCGATCATCGTAGGGCTGACGCACGAAAAACCGCACGATGGCGTGGCGTGGGAAATCTTCTACCCCGACGGGCCTTTCGCCCTCCTCCCGCTGCTCGACGACGAGCAGGGTCGCCACCGATCTGCCCTGGTGTGGACGGTGGACGAGAGCGATGCAGAAGGGGTGCTCAAGCTGTCCGAGCGCGCCTTCAAGCACGAGATCGAAAAGCGTATGCACGGCGTGTTCGGCGAAATCACCGTGGAGGGACCGCGCTCAAGCTATCCGCTCAGCTTCCAGCACACGGCCAAGATCGTCCATCATCGCCTGGCGCTGGTGGGCGATGCCGCGCACGGCATGCACCCGATTGCCGGGCAAGGCCTGAATCTTGGCCTGCGCGATGTCGGCGCGCTGGTGGACGTGCTGGCCGAAGGGATGCGCCTGGGTCTCGAACCCGGCGATGCCCAATTGCTGGCCAAGTACGAGAAGTGGCGAGCGATGGATTCGTTGATGGTGATGGGCGCGACCGACACCCTTACCCGCCTGTTCGGCATTCCCGGCAAGCTGGCCAGCGCCGTGCGCCGGTTCGGCATGGCGGGCGTGCAGCGCACCCCGATGCTGAAGAACTGGTTCATGGACGAAGCCCGCGGCATGAGCGGCGACCTGCCCGAACTGCTGAAAGGTTAGTCCCCCTAGCTAGTCCACGCCCTGCGCCCCCGGCAGCGCGGGGCTGAGTTGCTGCACCGTTTCGCCTTCGCTGTCGCGCAGGCCGCGCGGGTCCAGCACGGCGGCGGTTTCCAGCGTTTCCAGCGCGCGCTGGGCGGCGGCGAAACGCTCTGCATCGGCGATCCACTGTTCGGCCTCTACCGCGTTGGGCAAGCTGCGCACTTCCTGCACGGCAGCTTCGATCCGCCCGCTTTCAAGGAACAGGCGGGCGCGTTCCAGACGGCGCTCGCCCACCGGTGAAGGCGTATCCTCGCGCCGGACGATGAACAGCGAGGAAATCTCGCGCCCCAGCATGGTGAACACGTCCTCGTCAGCCGGGGCATCGTTCAGGATCGGGGCGAGCCCGTCCAGCCGGGCCACCAGCCGGTCCAGCGTAACCGGGTCCTGTGCTGCATCGATAACGGTCTGCACGGCATTGGGCCGCGCCTCGCCAAAACGCAGCCGCAGCTGGTCTGCCAGGTAGCCCAGCGGCGCGCCGCGTTCGATGGCGCGGCGGCTGGCGAAAGCGATCAGCAGCCCTTCGGCGCGCGCGGCATTGCCGGCGGCGGCCTGCGACTGGAGATCGATCCGGGTCAGGCGCTGTTCCATCGCGGCCACGCGGCTGTCCAGCCCGCCCTGCTGCTCCACCACCTGTTCGACGCGTTCGACTGCCTCTGCCGCGGCAACGGCATCGGGGCTGGCCGACGCGGTCGGGACAGGCTCCGGCGCCTCCACATCGGTGGCGGCTAGCGCCGCGGCCGCTTCTTCCGCAGGCTGGGTGGCTGGTTCTTCCTCGCTGCGCACGCTGAACACGTCGCCGATGCCAAGATCGCCGCCGCGCGCAAAGTATAGGGTGATGGCAATGCCGAGCACAAAGGCCAGGGCAAGCGCAATCAGGCCGGACCGCAGCGGAATGCTGCGCTTGGGCGCTTGTGCGCGGGAGAAATCGTGACTTTGGTCCATGCTATCCTTTGGCGACCCGTCGAACGGCTTCGCGGCCATCCGTATCGGTGAATGGCGATTAATGGCACATGTCACGCGCCAAGGCCAATAGGGCGGCATCCGAGGGTTGTGGAGCGCTTTGCACCTTCGCCCAGCCTTCGCCCGCCGCCGCTGCCACGCGCGGGCCGATGCAGGCCAGCTGCACGGCCCCGCGATCGAGGCCCAGCCGGTCGACTTCGGCAGCGAAATGGCGTGCCGCAGCGGCGCTGTGCAGCAGCACGCAGGGGTTACCCGCCCGCAGGCTGACCTGTGCGCTGCCGGTAATCGGCAAGGCACGCACGTCGTACACTGCGCGCGCTGTAACGGTGTGCTTGCCAGGCTCCAGCGGCACGGTCTCCACCCCACCCAGCCGCAGGTAGCGCGTGGGCACATCGTTGGCATCGAGCACGGCCTGCAATCCGCCCTCGCCCACCCGCTCGACCGTGAAACCAGCCTCCTGCGCGGCTTCGGCGGTGGCCTTGCCCACCGCGTGGACGGGCAGTTCCCGGTATTGCTCCAACGCATCGCCGCCGTGGCGCACGGCATTGGCGCTGCCCAGCAGCAGGGCATCGAAATCGGCTGGATCGGGCGGCTGCCAGCGCAGCGGCAAGACTTCGAACAGCGGCATGCCTACCGCTGCCAGGCCCAGGTCGCGTGCGGCTTGCAGCGTGGACTGCAATCCGGGCTCTGGCCGGATGACGAAGATCATTGCGGCCCGTCGAACACGGCAGTGATGCCCGAAGTGGCCTTGGCCAGCAGCATCTCTGCCAGCCGCGCGGGAGCATCGGTGTTTCCGGCGTGGAAGTGGTCTTTCGCTTCGACGCGTTCCTGCCCTGCGGGGCTGAACAGCACCGCCCGCATCGCCAGCTGGTCGTCCGTAAAGTCGCAGCGCACGGCGATGGGCGAATGGCAGGTGCCGCCCAGCGCCAGCAGCAGCGCGCGTTCTGCCATCACTTCGGCACGGCTGGGGGCGTGGTCGAGCACGCCCAGCAATTCGCGCACACGCGCATCGTCGCTGCGACATTCCACGCCGATCGCGCCTTGCGCCGGGGCGGGCAACCAGTCCTCGGGGTCAAGCGCCACGCCAACCTCGTCCTGCCCCAGCCGGGAAAGCCCGGCAGCGGCCAGGAAGGTGGCATCGGCCTCTCCCGCTTCCAGCTTGGACAGGCGCGTGGCGACATTGCCGCGAAAGGTCACCACACGGCAATCGGGCCGCAGGTTGAGCAGTTGCGCCGCCCGGCGCGGCGCGCTGGTGCCCACCGTGGCGCCTTCGGGCAGGTCGGCGATGCTGTCCGCACCCACCAGCCGATCACGCTTGTCCGCGCGCGGCAGGATTGCGGCAATCGTCAGGCTTTCGGGGCGGATGGTCTCGACGTCCTTCATCGAATGGACCGAGGCATCGATGTGTCCTTCGGCCAGCCAGGCGTCCAGTTCCTTGGTCCACAACGCCTTGCCGCCGATTTCCGCCAGCGCGCGATCCTGCACCTTGTCGCCGCTAGCCACCACCGGCACCAGCTCCACTGCATTGCTGTCCCAGCCGTGGGCTGCGCAAAGCCGCGCACGGGTCTCTTCCGCCTGTGCCATTGCCAGCGGCGAGCGCCGCGTTCCGAGTTTCAGGAGAGGTTGCTGTGTCATGGGTTTGCTTGCCCTAGCGGCGGGACAGTCTAAGGGGAAGCGGGATGACACTGGTTCTTGGCATTGAAAGCAGCTGCGACGAAACGGCAGCGGCGCTGGTGACGGGCGATCGGCAAATCCTGGCGCAGGCGATTGCCAGTCAGGAAGCGGAGCATTCGCCCTATGGCGGCGTCGTGCCCGAAATCGCCGCGCGCGCCCATGCAGAACGGCTGGCCCCGCTGGTGGAGAAAGTGCTGGCCGAAGGCGGCAAGACGCTGGCCGATTGCGATGCCATCGCCGCCACCGCCGGCCCCGGCCTGATCGGCGGGGTGATGGTGGGCCTGGTCACTGCCAAGGCGCTGGCCATGGCCAGCGACACCCCGCTGCTGGCGATCAACCACCTTGAAGGGCACGCGCTGTCCCCGCGCCTTGCCGACCCGGACCTGCAGTTTCCCTATGCCCTGCTGCTGGTAAGCGGCGGGCATTGCCAGGTGCTGCGCGTGGAAGGCGTGGGCACATACCAGCGGCTGGCCACCACCATCGACGATGCCCTGGGCGAGGCATTCGACAAGACCGCCAAGATCCTGGGCCTTGGCTATCCCGGCGGCCCGGCAGTTGAAAGGCTGGCCCGCGAAGGCGATCCGGCGGCTGTCCCGCTGCCCCGCCCGCTGCTGCACAGCAGGGAACCGCATTTCAGCTTTGCCGGATTGAAGAGCGCCGTGTTGCGCGCCCACGAGTCTGGCGACCATGCCGACGCAGACATTGCCGCCAGTTTCCAGCAGGCCGCGCTCGATTGCATCCTCGACCGCACGCGCCGCGCCCTGTCCACCATGGAACCGGTCACCGCGCTGGTGGTGGCAGGCGGGGTGGGAGCCAACCAGGCGATCCGCGCCGGGCTGGAAGGCCTGGCGGCAGAGTTCGACTTGCCCTTCACTGCCCCGCCCTTGCCACTGTGCACCGATAATGCCGCGATGATCGCCTGGGCGGGCGTCGAACGGCTGGCGGCGGGTTGCGCGGCAGACCCGCTGGACTTGAAAGCGCGACCGCGCTGGCCACTTGATCCCGATGCAGAGCCCGCAAGAGGCGCAGGAGTGAAGGCATGATCGGTGTAGTGGGAGCAGGCGCATGGGGCACCGCGCTGGCACAGATGCTCAGCAGCGACGGGCGCCAGGTGCTGTTGTGGGCGCTGGAGGATGGCCTGGCCGAAGCCATCAACACCACCCACCGCAATGCACTGTTCCTGCCCTCGGCAGAGCTTGCCCCCACGATCCGCGCGACCGGCGACCTGGCCGACATGGCGACTTGCGACGTGCTGCTGATGGTCACCCCGGCGCAGCACCTCGCCAACGTGCTGGGCAAGATGCAGCGTTTTCCGCGTGATATCGTGCTGTGTTCCAAGGGAATCGAGCAAAGCACCGGGCGCATGATGCACGACGTGGCACGCGAAGCCGCACCGGGGGCCGATATCGCCGTGCTGTCGGGCCCCACCTTCGCGCACGAGGTCGCGGCCGGGCTGCCCGCTGCCGTCACCCTGGCGTGCAGCGGCGGCGACGCGCAGTGGCAACGGCTGTCCCCTGCCATCGCGCGCCCGCACTTCCGGCCCTACTATTCCGACGATGTTGCCGGGGCAGAGATCGGCGGCGCGGTGAAGAACGTGCTCGCCATTGCCTGCGGCGTGGTGGACGGTCTGGGCCTTGGCCAGAACGCCCGCAGCGCGCTGATCACCCGCGGCTTTGCCGAGATGATGCGCTTTGGCGTGGCGCTGGGCGGCCAGGCGGAAACCCTGACCGGGCTTTGTGGCCTTGGTGACCTCGTGCTCACCTGCTCCTCCACTTCCAGCCGCAACTTCTCGCTGGGCAAGGCGCTGGGCGAAGGGATGAGCGCAAGCGAAGCGCTGGCCGACAAGCGCACCGTGGCCGAAGGCGCGCATACAGCGCCGGTGCTGCGCGAACTGGCGGCAAGGCACGGCGTCTCCATGCCGATCACCGATGCGGTGAACGCGCTGCTGGAAGGCGCGGCGGCAAAGGACGTGGTGCAGGGCCTGCTCGCTCGCCCGCTGAAGGCCGAAGGGCACCAGGCTTGAGCAGGCTGAATCCAAGCGCGGAAGAAGCCGACAAGCCCGGCGGCGATATTGCCGCGCTGGCCAAGGGCGGGCGCACCAATTTCTTCGGCTTCGTGCTGCGCCTGCTGGCGCGGCTGCCGTTCCTGTTCATCGCCGGCCAGCTGTACGGGGCAGAGGCGCTGGGCGTCTACGCCTATGCCCTGCTGGTGGTGGAACTGACTGCACTGGTCTGCTCGATCGGGGAAAAGCGCGGCCTCGCCCAGCGCCTGCGCGAGGGCGAAACCGACGAGACCGGGCTGATCGCGGATTCCATGGTGGTGGCGCTGGTGTTCTCCGGCGTGCTGGCCGCCGTCTTCTTCTTCTGGCCCGCCCCGCTGTTTCCCAACGGGATGTCGCACCCGCTCGATCGCTGGATCGTGCTGGCCATCCCCGGCTATGCGCTGACCGAAATCGTGCTGGCCGCCCAGGCCTACAAATACGATATCGGCACCACCGTGCGCGCCCGCGCCGTGGTGGAGCCGTGGACGATCTCGATCCTTGCCGGGGCCTTCTGGTTCGTGCCTGCCATCGGCGATGCAGGCCTGACGCTGGCCTATCTCGCGTCGATCTTTGCCGGGCTTGCCACCGCGCTGGTGCCGTTCTTCAGGACTTATGGCCTGCCCCGTGCCTGGTCGCCACGCCCCTCTCGCCTGGTGCCGATGGTGACCCGCGCGCTGCCGCTGGCCGTCACCGACGCCATCGAATGGGGCACGCGGCGGGTGGACCTGCTGATCCTTGGCTGGTTTGCCGGCCCGGTGGCGCTGGGCATCTACTGGATGGCGCAGCAGGTTGCCAGCTTGCCGCAGAAGCTGAAAACCAGTTTCGAGCCGATCCTGGGCCCGGTCATCACCGCCAAGCTGAAGGTGAAGGACTTTGCCGCCATCGCCCGGCAGGTGTGCCAGGTAGGCTTCTGGATCGTCGCCGCGCAGGCGGGCATCGCGCTGGCGCTGGGCATCCCGGGCGAGGCGCTGATGGGCCTGATGGGCGATGCCGGCGAATTCGTGCCGGGCACGGCGGCGCTGGTCTTCCTGCTGGCGGCCGAAGTGGTGGCAGCCACGGCTGTCGTTTCCGAAGCGGCGCTGATCTATGTCGCGCGGGTGCGCAACCTGTGGGTGTCGATCGGCACCATCGTCTTGCAGGCCATATTGACGGTGGTGGCCATGCTGGTGATCGACCAGATGGACTTCGCCGATCCGCAGCGCGCCGACATCTACCGTGCCGCGGCCGCCGCGGCAGCGCTGATGGTGTCGCTGGCCGTTGCCTCGCTGGTGAAGGCAGTGATGCTCAGCCGCATCCTGGGCCATTCGATCAACAACTGGCGCTGGGCGCTGGTGTGGGCGGCAGGGGCTGCCGTGCTGGTGGGCCAGATGGCGATCATGCTGCCCGAGTGGGCGGAACTGGCCTTCGGCATCCCGGCAATCCTGGCGGTCTATGGCGCGATCATCTGGACCAAGGGCTTCGGCCCCGAAGACCGCGTGCTGTTCAGCAGGAAGCCCAAGCCCGTGGCCGAAGGTGAAGCACCTGCCGGAGAGCCTCCGCGCTGACCGGCGCGGCTGCGTTTCCCAGGCATTTCAACCGCATTCAGAAGCGGTTCACCGCTGCGGGCAGAGCTTGCCTGTTCGCAGCACAGGGGGACTGGAATGCGCAAATCGGCCAATATCGTCGCCACGCTCGCACTGGTTGCGAGCTGCACCACCTCGAGCATGACGGGCACCCAGCTGGCCATGGCCTCTGCCCCGCCGCCCATGCAGCGCGACATTGCGCAGCGCATGCCGCCCGTGCCGCCGCTGCCAGAAGGATGCGAATGGCCGGGGTTTACCGAGGGATATGACGAGGATGCCGGAACGGTGGTCGTGACCGGTTCGCGCATAAGGCAGCAGAACTTCACCTCGCCCGCCCCGGTCGTGGCGGTCGATTCCAGCACGGCAGGCGCGGTGAACCAGGAACAGGCGCTGGCCGCTCCGCCGCCGCCTCCGCCTCCCCCGCCGGCGCCGCCACCGCCCTCTTCGCGGACGCGCGCCGGCGTCGTGCGCGCAACGGAGGCGCCGGTCGCCCCGCCGGTCACCGCGCCTGCCCCGGCCCAAGAGGTCGCGCAGGCCGGTCGCTATCACCACGTGCCCGCCGTGTTCGTGCCCATGCAGCCCAGCCGCGAGCAATATGCGGACAACGACGTGTCACCGGTGCGCATGACCCTGAGCGAACCGGTCTCCATCTTCTCGGTCGATGTCGATACCGGCGCCTATTCCAATGCCCGCCGCTTCCTCTCGATGGGGCAGATGCCGCCTGCCGATGCGGTGCGCACAGAGGAACTGATCAACTACTTCCGCTACGACTATCCGCTGCCGGAGACGCGCGAGGCGCCATTCTCCGTCACCACCGACATGGCGGTAACGCCGTGGAACGACGACACCCGCCTGCTGCGCGTGGGCCTGCGTGGCTACGATCTCGACCGCGATGACCGCCCGCCTGCCAACCTCGTCTTCCTGCTCGACGTATCGGGCTCCATGCGCAGCGCGGACAAGCTGCCACTGGTGCAGACCGCCATGCGCATCCTGTCCAGCGAGCTGGGCGAGCAGGACCGCGTCTCCATCGTCGTCTACGCCGGTGCGGCGGGGCTGGTGCTGGAGCCCACCAACGACGAATGCCAGATCCGCATCGCCATCGAGACCTTGCGCGCAGGTGGCTCCACTGCCGGCGGCGCAGGCATCCAGCTGGCCTACAACGTCGCCCGCAGCAGCTTTATCGAGGATGGCGTGAACCGCGTGATCCTGGCCACCGACGGCGATTTCAACGTCGGCGTCTCCGACCGGCGCGAGCTGGTGAAGATGATCGAGCGCGAGCGCGAAAGCGGCATCACGCTGACCACGCTGGGCTTTGGCACCGGCAACCTGAACGAAGCGATGATGGAACAGATCGCCAACCACGGGAACGGCAACTACGCCTACATCGATTCTGCCATGGAAGCGCGCAAGGTGCTTTCGGAAGAGATGGAATCGACGCTGTTCACCATTGCCCACGACGTGAAGATCCAGGTCGAGTTCAACCCCGCGCTGGTCTCGCAATATCGCCTGATCGGCTACGAGAACCGGGCGCTGCGCGAAGAGGATTTCGATAACGACGCTGTCGACGCAGGCGAGATCGGCGCAGGACACCAGGTTACCGCGCTGTACGAAGTGGTGCCCAAGGGTGGCGAGGGCTGGGTGCGCCCGCGCCGTTACGAAAGCCAGCCCGAAGTACCGCAGAACCGCACCGACGAAATGGCCTTCGTGCAATTGCGCTACAAGCTGCCCGGCGAAGACACATCGCGCCTGATCCAGCGCCCGCTTGCCGCCGCCATGCTGCGCGGCGCCGGGCCAGCGCGCGGCGACATGGCTTTTGTCGCGGCCGTTGCCGCTTATGGCCAGAACCTGCGGGGCGACAGCGTGATGAACGGCTTTGGCCATGGCGATGCCGTGCAACTGGCCGGGCAGCAGGACGGTTACTGGCGCGAGGAATTCCTGCAGCTTGCCGGTTTGGCACAGGCCCTCGACGGACGGTAAGCGGTCGCGCTAAGGCAGCGCGCATGGAATTCCTGCGCAAGCCCTATACCGCCATCGTTGCCGGGCTGATCGCCTGCATCGTGCTGGCCTACACCGTCGGCGGCGCCAGTGCCCCGCAGGTTGCACAGCGCATTGCCGCCCCGGTGCCTGCCGCCATCGCCGAGGCGGGCGGCGGCGACACCGTAAGGGCGCGCTTTTCGCTCCCCAACGGCTGGCCCAGCCGCCACCCGGTGCTGACCGGGGCAGAAGGGCTGAGCGAATCGACCCGCGCGCGCATCGCCCATGCCGTGGCCGCGCTGCCCGGCGTGGGGGGCATCAGCTGGGCCGATGGCGACCTGATGGTGGAACAGCATTTCAGCCCCCTGCATTGCCAGGACGACGTGGCCGCGCTGCTGCGCGCACGTACCATCCGGTTCGAGGAAAGCTCTGCCCGGATCGATGCCGCCAGCGGATCGCTGATCGACGAGGTAGCGGCCGCCCTGCGCCCGTGCCTTGGCGCGGTGATCCGGATTTCCGGTCACACCGACCGCTCCGGTTCGGAAGAGGCGAATCTTGCCCTCTCGCGCGAGCGGGCGGAGGCCGTGCGCGGGGCGCTGGTGCGGCGCGGCATACCGAACGCGGTGCTGCGCGTGGAAGGCATGGGCTCGGCTCACCCGGTCGAAGGCCTGGAGCCGGGCGATCCCGCCAACCGGCGCATCGAATTCACCGTGGTATCCACCGCGCCACTGGTGCCCACCCCGGTCGATACACCGGGGCCGCGATAGCGACGATTGCCCCTTCGGCCAAGCTGCGGCAAAGGGGCGCGAAATGGAGTTGCCCAAAAGGGAGCTGAAATGCCGATCTGGATGGAAGTGCTGGTGCTGATGCTGCTCGCCTATGCGGTGGGGCTGGGCCTGGGCTGGGCCATCTGGGGGCGCGAGAGTTGATTGTTCGGAGAGTAAGAGATGGCTGAAATTGTGCAGGCGAACTGGTTGCTGATTGTCGGCGCGCTGGTGATCGGGCTGCTGGTGGCGTGGTGGATCTTCGTCGCCTCGCGCCGCACCACGGTGCAACTGGAAGACAAGGACGACAGCGAAGGCAAGCCGGCCAAGCGCAACCAGGCATTGATCGACGCGCCGCCCGCCGCGCGCAAGGACGCGGACCTGCCACCGCCACCCGCGCCAGGCACGCAGGAGGGAGAGATCGCCGCCAGTGCCGCCTCGCCCGGCCCGGCCTCCGCAGCAGCCAACACCGATGCCACGGCGGCCGCTCCACTGGGTACCGATGCCGAAGCCGGCGACGGCACGCCGATGGCAGCCGCGCTAAACAAGACTGCCGCACCTGCTGCCCCTGCCTCCGGCGGAGACGACCTGTCGCGGATCAAGGGCGTAGGGCCCAAGCTGGTAGCCCTGCTGCACGAGATGGGGGTGCACAGCTTTGCCGATATCGCTGCCTGGAACGATGCCGATATCGACCGCGTCGATGCCCGGCTGGGCCGGTTCCAGGGTCGTATCCGGCGTGACAACTGGGTGGAACAGGCAAGGCTGCTGCAAACGGGCGACAAGGCCGTCTACGAAGCGAAGTTCGGTCGCACCTCCTGAACGACGGAGTGCCGAGCGGGAACACTCGCCTGCCTTCTGCGTAATCCCAGACACACGTGGGGGACACCAGAAGGAACGCATGATGGCAACGCAGGCAGACAAGGACCGACCCACAGTGCTGGTGGTAGAGGACGAGGTTATCGTCGCTCTCGACCTCAGCGAAACCGTGCGCGACATGGGATTCCGTGTCGAAGGCCCCTATGCAAACAAGAGCCACGCCTTCATCGCGATCGACGAGGAAATGCCCGATTTCGCCATTCTCGACGTGATGACCGCGGATGGCGAGGTGTTCCCGCTGGCCGATGCGCTGACAGAGGCCGGCGTGCCGATCATCTTCCATTCCGGGCATGTCACTGCGCGCGAAATCGCCGACCGCTATCCCCAGGCCCAGGCCGCGGCGAAGCCGTGCCCGCCCAGCAAGCTGATGGCGATGATTGCAGAGGCGAATAAAAAGGCGCATTGATCGCGCTCCTCCTTGCCCCGTCCCGTGGGAGAAACTAGGGCGGTTTCAAAGGAGACTATCTGCAATGGCCGACATGGTGCCCTTCGACTGGGCTGATCCCTTCAATCTCGATGACCAGCTGACCGAGGACGAGCGGATGATCCGCGACGCCGCGCACGGCTTTGCCCAAGGCACGCTGCAGCCGCGCGTGATCGAGGATTTCGCGAAGGAGGCCGATGCCAGCGAACTGTTCCCGCTGATGGGCCAGGCCGGCATGCTGGGCGTGACCATCCCCGAGGAATTCGGCGGTGCGGGTGCCAGCTATGTTGCCTATGGACTGGTGGCGCGCGAGATAGAGCGGGTCGACAGCGGCTATCGCTCGATGGCCAGCGTGCAGTCATCGCTCGTGATGCACCCGATCCATGCCTACGGTTCGGACGAACAGCGCGCTAAATACCTGCCCGGCCTCGCCGCTGGCGAATTGATCGGTTGTTTCGGCCTGACCGAGCCCGACGCCGGCTCTGACCCCGGCGGCATGCGCACCTATGCCAGGAAGGACGGCGACGGATACTCGCTGTCGGGTGCGAAAACCTGGATTTCCAACTCCCCCTTCGCCGATGTCTTCGTGGTCTGGGCCAAGAGCGAGGCGCACGGCGGCAAGGTGCGCGGCTTCGTGCTGGAAAAGGGCATGAAGGGGCTGGAAGCGCCCAGGATCAAGGGCAAGATTTCCCTGCGCGCCAGCACCACCGGCATGATCCAGATGGACGAGGTGAAGCTGCCCGCTGATGCGCTGCTGCCGAATGTGGAGGGCATGAAGGGTCCGTTCGGCTGTCTCAATCGCGCGCGCTACGGCATCTCGTGGGGCTCCATGGGCGCGGCCGAGTTCTGCTATCACGCCGCGCGCCAGTACGGCCTCGACCGGCACCAGTTCGGCGTGCCGCTGGCATCGAAGCAGCTCTACCAGCTGAAGCTGGCCGACATGGTCTCCGAAATCGCCCTTGGCCTGCAGGGCAGCTTGCGCGTCGGGCGGCTGATGGACGACGGGCGTTTTGCGCCGGAAATGATCTCGATCGTGAAGCGCAACAACGTGGGCAAGGCGCTGGATATCGCCCGGGCCGCGCGCGACATGCACGGCGGCAACGGGATTTCGGAAGAATACCAGGTTATCCGCCACATGGTGAACCTGGAAACCGTGAACACCTACGAAGGCACGCACGATGTCCATGCGCTGATCCTGGGGCGTGCGATCACCGGCCTGTCGGCTTTTTGACACGACCCGCCGCTGCCGACGTGCCCCGCTGACCGCTGTTGTGGGTTTTCCGCAACAGTTTGCTGGCTTTTCAAATATAAGAACGACAAACTTGGAACGATCCGGCCACCTCGGACTTGATCGAAACATACGGAAGAGTTGCCGTATGTTTTGAACTGAGGATATTTATGAATAAGGTTTTGATAGGAGCCTCGCTGGCGGCGCTTGCCCTTCCGGCAACCGCCCACGCGCAGGCCTATGTAGGGGTAAGTGGCGGCGTCAACGTGACCGACGCCGAGAACGACGGCCTGCTGTCGTCCGACCTGCCCGCAACCCCGTTCTTCCCGGCTATCCCGGCCGGTAACGAAGTCGCCTGGAACACCGATGGCGACCTTGGCTGGACCGTCGGCGCACAACTGGGTTACCGCTTTGACAACGGATTCCGCGTCGAACTGGCAGGCGATTACAACTCCACCACGGTCGACGATCACTTCGGCGCCACGGTTGCCGGGCAACCGATCCGCACGCTTGACGCTTCGGTGCTGACGCGCACGCCGTTCCTGGCAGGTCGCGCGGTCGGCCCGTTCCTGAACGAGGATTCGGGCAGCGATATCGAGACCTATGGCGCGTTCCTGAACGCACTCTACGATTTCAACGCCGGCGGCACGTTCAGCCCCTACGTGGGCGGCGGTGTCGGCATCTACGTGGTCGATGTCGACTATCTTGCCGGCGGTGTTCGGCTGGTGGACGAGGCTGATACGACCTTTGCCTGGCAGGGCATCGCCGGTCTCTCCAGCTCGGTTTCCGACAATGTAGAGCTCTTTGCCGAGTACAAGTATCGCCGCACTTTCGAAGACGGCGGCAACGTGGTGAGCAACACCCTGTCGCTGCCGCTGAACGTGCACACGGAACAGCACATCGGCGTTGCCGGCCTGCGGTTCAAGCTGGGCGGTGAAGAGCCGGCCCCGCCGCCGCCGCCGCCTCCGCCTCCGCCGCCGCCGCCGCCTCCTCCGCCCCCGCCGCCTCCGCCGCCACCGCCTCCGCCGCCGGCTCCGGTTTGC